>JADKLW010000003.1_pt1 | contig 112492 bp, 114 predicted proteins | sample 8641881 | NCBI WGS metagenome assembly JADKLW01 (sample SAMN16272185, study PRJNA661076) | feces metagenome | isolation source: fecal sample from diarrhoea affected cattle B | host: Bos taurus | place: South Africa: Lokaleng Village, Mahikeng | collected 2019-09
TTTTGTGGGAGAGTAGGTAGCCGCCGTTCTTTATAAAATGTCCCGGTTGGATTTAATTTCAATCGGGATTTTTTTTGTTGATTTTTTCAACAAAAAAGTAGCATTTCAACATTATGTAATTCATTTATTGATTAATATAGATATATTTGTATAGTATAATTTATATATTACATTTTAAACCACAGTTATGAAAAAAATCTTTATTTTATCATCAGTACTATTATTATCCTTGATTTCTTACAGTTGCAGTAGTGATAAACCAGATGATTTACCTGTTAGCATTAATGCAACTGCGGAAAAATCATTTACTATAATTGCAGCTGCCGGAAGCGAAACTTCTCAAATTGTAACATTTACAATAGATGATTTTGCTGCACTAAAAGATTACAAAAAGTATATTGAATCTGGTTTAATACAAACAAGTTCTTTTATCGAGGTAAAAGGTATTACAGAAGATGTAGAACTAACAAATGTAAAATTATCTATGAATAGAGATTCTAAAAAGAATATTACTCTTCAAGATATTAATATGAATAAAAAATATCAGGAATTGCCACAACTTTCTTTTTTGCAATTTATTATTGATGAAATAGCTACTAGAGATTCTTCTACGATTAAGCTGGAGTACAAGGCTAATAGTAATATAACATCACCTGTTACAATAACTATATATTTAAATTCACGTTTCAATTTGTAATCAACTAATAGTCGAATGTTAGTTTGCGAATATAAGTGAGCTAAATAAGTGCTGGATAACTATAGAAATAATTGTTATACTAGTTATTTTTTATAAATTATAATGATCTACTTATGAAAAAAAATTAGGAAGAGAACAATATGTCCATCTCCCTAATTAATATAATTCTAATGAATTGATTTATCTAATTTATGATCTCAATTAACGGGCTCGAGATAATGTGAATAACAATAACCTTCCTCGCCATCATTGTCTCTAACCAGCCACCACTGATCGTTAGTTTTGCTAATTAAAGTAATTATAGCCCCTTTTTCGGCTTTTCCAACGATAGGTTGGTCAGTGCCTGGACCTTGGCGTATATTTAGTCGACTTTCATTTGTGACTACTTTAACTTTCCCACCATCTGTAACTTTACTTTTCACATTAAGTAAAACATCATTACTCTTGAAATTAGGATCAATTTTCTGATAAATTTGCCACAAGTTATCTTTAATAGTAGGTGAGTTAACAGTACCATCTATTTTAAGTACCTTCCCATTATCGTTAACGGAAAGGTTATTACTATTAGCCAGATCAATCAATTCTTTATATTTAATATTTAATGTCATAGTAGAATTTTATTTAACTGTGATATTATTAACTACTTGTTCGGGTTGTAATGCATTTATTTTTTCCATTAAAGTAGGAAGGTCTCTTTCATTAATTTCACCTTCAAGTGTTACAACTCCATTTTGAACTGTTGCTGTAACTGTATTGTGATCTTTCAAAGCGTCTTGTAGCCCTGAGTTTATAGAGGTGTCTAATGCAGAGTAATCAGGTGCAGGTGGTACTACTTGAATTTCATTAATAACGGTTGTAACGTGATTAACTTCTGCAACTTGATTTTCTGCATAAGTTTTTATCGCTTCATCTTGTACAACTCCAGTAAGTGTGGCTACACGATTTTGAACTGAGACTTGAACTCCTGTTAGTTCGGGGTTCGTTGCAATAACTTCTTGAGCATTTGTTTGGATGTCAGCATCACTAACATTGTTACATGATATTGCGAAAACTCCAAAGAGGAATATCAATGTAATCATCGGTAATGAATTAGATAGTTTCATAATTTTCATTTTTTAGTTAAGTAATTTTGTTTATTATTAAAACAACTGTTTTAAATATCGTATTATTTACGATACTGTTTAAACAAATAAACTTTCTAAAAAGTTTATAAACCACCTCATTACGTAATAATAATATTAGAATATTTTTGTGTATTTATGACAATATGGAGTACCACCTATGGCTTGATAGTATTGTTGATGATAGTTTTCAGCAACCCAAAATACCGAGGCTGGTTTTAACATTGTAGCCACTCGATACCCTCTTTTGGTAAGATCATTAATATATCTTTCGGCAATAGTTTTTTCAGTAGCGTTTGAATAAAATATACACGATAAATATTGAGGCCCGATATCAGGACCCTGTCCATTTGTCTGAGTAAAATCGTGAGTTTCAAAGAAGAGTTTAACCATCTCTTCATAACTTGTAACACCAGAATCATATACTACTTCGGTTGTTTCGAGATGTCCTGTATTTTTTTGACAGACTTGTTCATAAGTAGGATTTTCAATATGTCCCCCCATAAAACCAACATTGGTTTCTTTTACACCAGGTGCTTTCATGAAAAAGTATTCTGTTCCCCAAAAGCATCCCGAAGCAAAATAAGCCGTTACATCTTTTTGTTCTTGTTCTGCCGGTATAAAATTCATTGAAATTGAATTTACACAGTGGCGTGTTTGTTTATCGGTAAAACCTTCTCCTAAGAAAACATGCCCCAAATGAGCTCCGCAAGTGTTACAAAGAATTTCGGTTCGTCTACCGTCTGCATCTCGTACTCGCTTAACTGCTCCTTCTATTTCATCATCGAATGATGGCCAACCACAATGTCCATCGAATTTTGATTCGGAATTGTATAATGGTGTATTACATCGTTTACATACATATGTTCCGGCTTCATAATTATTTACATACTCACCAGTATATGGTACTTCGGTGCCTTTGTGAATTATAATTCTTTCTTCTTCGGGAGTTAATTCATTAAATTTCATAGTTACCGCGTGATTAATTGTTGTCTGATTTTCTTTTTGATTATTCTGTGCACACATATTGAAAAAAAGAGATGTAAGTATAAATATTGAATATATCTTTTTCATATGTTTCATTCTTTATTTTTTGTTCGAATAATTGAGTCTGAAAGCTCAATATTACATTATAAATTATACAGTTTCAGACTCTTTATGTTTTTCAAAGTTAGAAACTTTCTATAAATTTAGTAACTTTGCAAGCTTAAAAATAAATAAATCAAATATTGCTCATTATGAACTTGAATTATTCAACTGAACTTAATTATAAAGTTGCAGATATATCACTTGCCGATTTCGGAAGAAAAGAAATAGATATTGCAGAACATGAAATGCCTGGTTTAATGGCTATACGTAAAAAACATGCTAGTGAGAAGCCATTAAAAGGAGCTCGTATTATGGGATCCTTGCATATGACTATTCAAACTGCTGTTCTAATTGAAACATTAGTTGAGCTTGGAGCTGATGTTAGATGGGCAAGCTGTAACATTTTCTCTACACAAGACCATGCTGCCGCTGCAATTGCTGCTGCCGGTGTACCTGTTTACGCGTGGAAAGGTGAAACACTTGAAGAATATTGGTGGTGTACGGATATGGCCTTACGTTTTCCAGATGGTAAGGGTCCTAATTTGATAGTTGATGATGGAGGTGATGCATCACTTTTAATACATTTGGGATATTATGCTGAGAATGATGCTTCTACAATTGATAGAAAAGGTTCTAATCATGAGGAGCAGGTTGTTTTAGATACTTTAAAACGTATTTTAAAAGAAGATAATCAACGTTGGCACAGAACTGTATCTGAAATGAAAGGGATCTCTGAAGAGACTACAACAGGTGTTCACCGATTATATCAGATGATGGAGAAAGGCGAATTGCTAGTACCGGCAATAAATGTTAATGACTCTGTAACTAAATCTAAATTCGATAATTTATATGGTTGTCGTGAGTCTCTTGCCGATGGTATTAAGCGTGCCACTGACGTGATGATAGCAGGCAAGGTAGTAGTTGTATTGGGTTATGGCGACGTTGGCAAGGGTTGTGCGCACTCTATGCGCTCTTATGGAGCAAGAGTGCTTATTACGGAGATTGATCCAATTTGCGCACTTCAGGCAGCAATGGAAGGGTTTGAGGTTACGACGATGGAAGAAGCTGTTAAAGAAGGCAATATTTATGTTACTACTACAGGTAATAAAGATGTAATAACTATCGATCATTTAAGTAATATGAAAGATCAATCGATAGTTTGTAATATTGGTCACTTCGATAATGAAATACAGGTGGACGCTCTCGTTAACTTTCCAGGTATCGAACATCTTAATATTAAACCTCAAGTTGATAAATACACTTTCCCAACAGGAAATTCGATATACCTATTAGCAGAGGGTCGTTTAGTGAATTTAGGTTGTGCTACCGGTCATCCTTCGTTTGTGATGAGTAACTCTTTTGCTAATCAAACCTTAGCACAGATAGATCTTTGGCAAAAAGATTATGAGGTAGGTGTTTATAGGCTACCAAAAGAACTGGATGAAGAAGTTGCAAGATTACATTTGGAGCAAATAGGGGTAAAACTAACTACTTTAACACAAAAACAAGCAGATTATATTGGGGTGAAATTGAATGGACCATTCAAACCTGAACATTATAGGTATTAAATAATATTAGAAGGATGATTTTTTTGTATATATCATCTTTGGACTCAGAAGAGTAAGTATTTTAAGTTAAATTAAAACCAATTTAAACACTAAAAAGGTTGCAAGATTAAAATAAAGATTTTATCTTTGCACTCGCTTTTGAAAGAAAGCATCAGGTCGATTCGCTAGCTCAGCAGGTAGAGCACATCCCTTTTAAGGATGGGGTCCTGGGTTCGAGCCCCAGGCGAATCACTACCAAAAATTACCACATCACTCAATTAGAATGATGTGGTTTTTTTGTATTCCAATGTTCTATAACCTGTTAAATTCACTCTCTCCGGCACCTGTTCCCTTGTATCTACTGCCATTGGTGTTGAATTTGTATCTTACAGTGAATTCCAGTTCGCGGGTATCCCATTTTGCAGTTTGTGAAAGGTGCAGTTTGTTGTTGTATACTGTGACATCATTTCGGTTTCCTTGAAATATGTCTTGCCCCTTTATAATTACTGTTAGTTTATCATTAAGGAAAGATTTTGTAACGCCAACATTTAGCACAAACTGATTGTCTTTGAGATCTACATTTTGTGTAGAGCCTTTTCCTCTATAATTGGCATCGAGTGTTACTAGAAATCCTTTTGGTAACGAAAATGAATTGTTTAGAGAAGCAATAATCATTGGCTCGTTTAGTTTTATATCTTGGCTATTACTTGTAATTGTTAACCATTGCTTTATGAATCCTACACTTGCCATGGGCGACCAGATACCTAATTTTGGTGAAGCTGTAAGGAAAGCAGATAGGTTTGGTATTTTATCTATGTTTTTAGTAGATAAGATTGCTATGGCAGGATTTTCTGGATGTTGATCTGCCCATTGTATTATAGCATCTTTTTCTATCTTATAGCTAATCATTAGCTGCAGGAACTTCCATGAACTCATGAACGATGCATCGTTAATTATAGTTGGTTTAAGAAATGGGTTACCTGTTTGCAAAGTAAACCTATTGCCATATAACATGTTGCTTCCAAGTTGCCAGTATGAAGGGCGAACTGTTTTTACGTTATAGCTAATTTGTAACTGTACATTTCCAACTGAGTTTGAATATGAGAAATTAGGAAACCAACGTGCATACTTTCTGCTTTGTTCTTCATTTAATTCATCATCGTTGTAATAGTCAGACGTAACATCTTCATATCTTAAACCTGCTCCAATCTTCCCAATAGAAGTTGATCTGGAGAACTCGGCAAAGAAGCTTTTGTTTTCGTCTTTAAAAGATGTGTTAGTTGAAGGAATAGAAACCATGTCGGTTGAGTAGATATCGATTCTTTTAGTGTTCGTGTATTCATTACCAGCCGATAACTGACCACCTAAAAATGGATAAGATAATATTAACCTTGTTGCAAATAGTTTATTCTCAATTTCATTAGAAGAGTTTATAACCCTATCATCAAACTCCTCGCTGCTCTCGTTAATATTAGTTTCTGATAAAAATTTACCCCCATAGAAATCACTATTAAAATCAACTTTCAGTTTTCCAAAAGTACCATTATAATAAACATTTAATCTATTTTGGGGTTTGTTATTACTATTTTGATTGCTATTACTAACCCATTTATCATAGAAAACGTTATTTGCAAATACATCACTTGCTGTGATAACAGATTGCTCGTCTTTACCGGGTGAAAGTGACATAGTGTGTTTCAAACCAACATAATGATTAGGATTTATCTCATAGTTAATACCTGCAATTGTTGTGAGAGGATTTTCAACACCTTCTACATCAAGTTTATTTGCTTGTATCCATAAAGTATCCACATAAGCGGTTTGTGTTAAAGTACTATTTTGAATGTAGTCATACTTTTCGTATTTGACTGTTGCAAATAGATCCCAACCTTTATATCGATAATTAAGATTGAGCTGTTTCCTTAGATCGGTATGCTTATTAATTAAAGAAGTTGACCTTACATCAAAACTAAACCCATCGCCCACTTTACGAACTGTGTGGATTCGTATAATAGCTTTTACAGAAGCATCGTATCCGGCACCCGGATTATGAACTATCTCCACCTCACTGATATCGGAAGAGGCTATCATATCAAGCTCAGAAGGGTCGCGTAATTCTCTATTATTGATATATATTTTGGCTTTACCTTTTCCGAAAATTGAGAAATCGCCATCATCACCTGTTATAGCAGGCAAACGTTTTAGCACATCGTTAGCAGTGCCGGCTTTACTAAGTACAGTATTTTCAACCGTAGCAACCACAGCATCATTACGTAGCCTAATACGAGGTATATCACCATTTACAACCACTTCGCCTAGCATAGTACTATCATAATTAAGGACTATATCCTGTTCAGACTTTGCAGGTAAAGTTTGAGTTTCATAACCAATAAAAGAAACTCTTAGAAGCTTATTGTCAATATTATCTGCATTCAAAAAAAAAGAGCCGGTTTTGTCAGTAGTTGTTCCGGCAATTATAGTAGAGTCGGGTAGAGAATACACTGCTACGTTAGCAAATTCAATAGGGTTACTGTCTAAGTCAGAAACAACACCTTTAATTTGTGCATTAAGTGGAAATAATATACCACATAAAATTAGAGAAGAAAGAATTTTTAGAGTCATCATATTAATTTTAATTTATTCGAAAATATGACTACATCATTTTTATTTTGGTTACAAAAAAATTGTACCTTGCATTATCATTATCTTTTTTTAATTTATATATGGTAATTACTTAATTATGCAGCAAACTCCATTAAAACGTCAGGAAGATATTGGACTGTCGCCGTATGAGCTGAAATTTAGAGGGCAGTATCGATCGCAGGAGGTGCAGATGACCGTTTATGATATCTGTGCCGAAGATATACAGGAAACAAAAATTAGTTCTGTTGAAGAGTTAAAGTCTTATAAAGACAAGCTAATTTGGCTAAATATAGATGGTTTGCACAACGAAAAACTGATGGGTGAGCTTGCAGATAGTATGCAAATACCGTCAGACATTTTGTCGGATGTGATGGAGCCTGGCACTCGCCCACAGACTGAAGAGTTTGACAATGGACTTTTTATTTCAATTAAAATGTTGCAATTTGACGGTGCATTGCATCAGGTATCAATAGATAATCTGAGTATTGTATTGATGAACAATTGGCTGATTACTTTTCAGGAAGAACCTAGTAGTCTGTTTAATCCCATAAAAGAGCGGATTAAGAAACATAATAAGAGATTAATTACTATGGGAGCCGATTACCTTGCATTTGCCCTGCTAGACGTGGTGATTGATAATTACATTTTTATTTTGGGTGTGCTTGGTGAAGAAATTGAAGATGAGGATAATAAACTTGAACTTAATCCTGACAGGGAAACCCTTAAAGTTATTAATATGTTTAAACGGCAGCTTAGTGATCTGGGACGTTATATTAAACCTGCCAGAGAGATGGTTTCGAGCATAGTGAAAATGGATAGTGATTTTATAACTGAAAAAAACTACAAGCATTTTAAGGAACTCCATGATAACATTAATCAGGCAGTAGAACTACTGGATTATTACCATGAAGTTTTATATGATGAATTGAATATATATCATTCTTCTATGAGCACCAAGTTAAACGATATTATGGCACTACTGACAGTCTTTTCGGTGGTATTTATCCCGTTAACCTTTATAGTTGGTGTGTATGGTATGAATTTTGACAATATGCCCGAACTCCATATGCCACACGCTTATTTTATAGTCTGGGTTGTGATGATATTAACCGCAGCATGTATGCTATGGTACTTTAAAAGGAGAAAATGGTTTTGAAAAACTTAATAATAAAAAAAGCCCGTTCAATTTATATTGCGACGGGCATTAATATATAAATATCGAATAATATTACATTATACCTCCCCCGCGGGCATTTACATATTTAATTACAGGAGTGATATTGAAGTAAACCCTATCAATGCCAAAACGATTTTGTCCAAGACTTAGATAATTAATTTTGTTGCCTCTTAGAATTTTATCCTCTCCACCATAAGTATATCCTAGAAATGGAAGAATATCATATTCGTGAGCAACTTTTATAACATAAAATGCAGTTTTTTCGGTCATTCCATCACCTGTACTTACGATGGCATTTTGAACAACACTTCTTTGTTGAGCCACTTTCTTATACTCATCTGTATTGTTTTGCTGAGCAAGTACCAGTAATTTAGCATTAAGAGCCCTTAAGTTAAAAGGATCTTGAAGTAAGAGTGCATTTGAATACTCCAATATTTCGGCATAATCACTTGGAGTAAACGTGCCTCTGGATAGTGTTATAGCTAGTTTATTGTTAAATGAAGATGTATCGGTAGGCACATAGTTTGTTTGAAACACATAACCATAGTAAAGGTGTCTTCCCTCCTCAAGGGTCATATTTGAATTACCTTCTAAATACTTTTTGAGTAAATTTGGATAATAATATGATGAGGTTTGCTCCTTTACATTACCCTCGATCTGAGAATAGTCAGGTGCCTTAAAAAACTCTTCTTGTGCATTAATATTTAGAACTAATGCAGTAAATATAACAATAAGTAAACTGATTTTTTTCATAATCTTTTGAATGTAATAAAGATGGTTAATAGTACAAATGTATTTTCTAATTTCAATTTTAACAAATACCTTAGTAACAAAGTTTAAATATTTGTTTGATTACTACTGATCTCCTGAAACTGAAACAGTTTTGTCTATTTTCAAAATTAATCCCTGAAGCACTTTACCCGGTCCGAGTTCCACAAAATCGGTTGCACCGTCTGCAATCATATTCTGTACAGATTGTGTCCATTTAACCGGAGAAGTGAGCTGTGCAATAAGGTTTGCTTTGATTGTTTCGGGATCTGTTTCACCGGTTGTTGATACATTCTGATAAACAGGACATACAGGTGTAGAGAATTTAGTTGATTCAATTGCATCCGATAGTTCCACTCTTGCCGGTTCCATAAGAGGAGAGTGAAATGCACCACCTACTTTTAGTGGTAGAGCTCTTTTAGCACCGGCCTCCTTCATTAATTCGCAAGCTTTGTCTATCCCTGTTATAGATCCTGAAATAACAATCTGTCCCGGGCAATTATAATTTGCGGGTACAACTACGTCATCAATAGAATTACATATCTCCTCAACCTTCTCATCAGGAAGTGCAATAATTGCAGCCATAGTAGATGGTTCGATTTCACAAGCTTTTTGCATTGCCAAGGCACGTGCATAAACAAGTTTTAATCCATCTTCGAACGATAAGGCACCAGCAGCAACCAATGCCGAGAACTCACCCAAAGAGTGACCTGATGTCATATCGGGTTTAAACTCCTCTCCCAAAGTTTTAGCTAGAATTACTGAGTGAAGAAATATAGCAGGTTGTGTAACCTTTGTTTGCTTTAGATCCTCATCAGTACCTTCAAACATTAAATCGGTTATTCTGAACCCGAGAATCTTATTTGCTTTCTCGAATAATTCCTTTGCTAATGGTGTAGTTTCATACAACTCTTTGCCCATTCCCACAAACTGGGCTCCCTGACCAGGAAATACATATGCTTTTTTCATAAAATATTTATTTATTGCTTTTATACTCTTTGTTTAATTAAAGGGATAAACAAGTAAAACATGATACAGTTCAAAATGAATGTAATTTTGAACTGTAAAACATATTGGCAACCTTTTATAATAAATCAATTATTCTTTTGTCTGATCTCAACCCTTCTTATCTTTCCGCTTATAGTTTTAGGAAGCTCATCTACAAACTCAATTACACGAGGATATTTATATGGAGCTGTAACATTTTTTACATGATCCTGAATTTCTTTTACCAGCTCTTCTCCCGCTTGAGTTTTGTATTCTTGAGCCAGAACTATTGTTGCCTTAATTAACTGCCCTCTAATCTCGTCTGGAACACCAGTAATTGCACACTCAACCACAGCAGGGTGAGTCATTACTGCACTCTCGACCTCGAAGGGCCCTATTCGGTAACCCGAGCTTTTTATTACATCATCGGTTCTTCCTACAAACCAGTAATACCCATCTTCATCGCGCCAAGCCATATCGCCAGTGCGGTAGATGTTATCGGAATATACCTGTTTTGTAAGCTCTTCATCTTTATAATAACCCTTGAAAAGCGAAAGTGGGAGCTTCTTATCTGTATAAAAAACAATTTCTCCCTGTTCACCATCCTCAGCAGATCTGCCATCGTGTGTAAGAAGATCCATATCATACAATGGGTTTGGAACACCCATAGCACCTGGCTTTGGCTTTATCCAAGGGAATGTAACGATTGTGGGAGCGGTTTCGGTTTGACCAAAAGCCTCCATCATCTTTATACCGGTCTTTTCATAGAATGCTTGAAAAACTGAGGGGTTTAGAGCCTCACCGGCAGTTGTACAATACTCAAGTGACGATAAATCGTACTTGCTTAAATCTTCGCGAATAAGAAACCTGAAAATTGTGGGTGGTGCACAGAATGATGTCACCTTATACTTAGAAATAACATTGAGCATATCGTCGGGGATGAATCTGCCTTCAAAATCGTAAACGAAAACGCAAGCACCAACTATCCACTGCCCATATAGCTTTCCCCATACTGCTTTCGCCCAACCAGTATCGGCCACTGTTAGATGTACACTATTTTCATGTAGATTGTGCCAATATTTGGCTGTAGTAATATGACCCAAGGGGTATGTGAAATCGTGTATTACCATTTTGGGCTGACCAGTGGTGCCTGATGTGAAGTAAAGAATCATTATATCATCATTACTATTTACCACATCGGGTTTAATAAATGGAGTGGCATTATTGACTCCCGAATGAAAGTCTGCCCAACCATCTCGACTGTTCACTCCAATTACAATGCGTTGCTGAACGGTTGGTGAACTGCTCATTGCATGATTCACATGCTCGATAAGACTTTGGTCTTCTGTTGCAATTATTGCTTTAACACCAGCAGCATTATTGCGATATATAATATCTTTATCAGTTAAAAGATGAGTCGCGGGAATTGCAACTGCACCAATTTTATGCAATGCGATAATAGTTTGCCAAAACTCGATGCTTCGTTTAAGAATAAGCATCACCATATCACCCTTTTTTATATTTAAAGAAAGGAGAAATGATGCTGTTTTATTTGACAACTCCTTGAGCTGAGCAAAAGTAAGATCTATATTTTCACCAGTGTCGTTGGTCCAGCAAAGCGCACGCTTATCTGGATCGATTTTTGCCCACTCATCGACAATATCGTAAGCGAAATTGAAATTTTGGGGTACAATAATCTCGTAATTTTCAATAAAATCTTTGTGAGAACTGAAATCAGTCTTTTTTAAATAATTCTCAATCATAATAACCTATGGATATAATATTACAGCAAGAAATTTTACCGGCTTATCGTTAAGTGCTTTCATGCCGTGCGGAAGAGACGAGTCGAAGTATATGCTATCACCCTTACCGAGTATTAGGTTTTTATCATTAATGTTAATCATCATGCTACCCTCAAGAATCATATTAAACTCTTGTCCAGCATGTATATTCTTATAAAAATCGGTTTCAACTGGTTTTGGCTCTACCGTAACAATAAATATCTCTGCTACATTATTTGAAAAGCCAGATGTTAGAGATTGATATTTATAAGCTGACACCCTTTCTACTGTTACAGCCTTTTCGTTTCGAGTGATGAAGTATGAATTCATACGAGGCTCGGTGCCAAACATAATTGTAGATATATCTACACCAAACTCTCTTTCGATACGTTGCAGGAAAGAGACTGAGATATCCATATCGCCCTCCTCAAACTGTAAATATTCTTCAACTTCCACCTCTAGCTTTTTAGCCATTTCTTCTGGTGTGTAGTCAAGTGCATCTCGTAGCCCCTTAACACGTTCACCTATTTGTTTTAAATCTGTTTTCATCACTGTTAAAGTGTTTGAATTAGTTTAATAATATATTTACAAAAATACTCTATTTTCTTAAATGAACAAGTAAAGACTCATTGCCATTATACCCATTCCAATAACTAGTCCGATTATTGAAAGGTGATGTTTGCCATACTTTTCGGCACTGGGTAAAAGCTCATCTAATGAAATAAAAACCATTACACCGGCAACAGCTGCCAAGACAACAGCATTAAGAGTTGAACTCCAGAATGGCATTAAGAAAAAATAGGCAATTAGTGCGCCCAGAGGTTCTGCAAGACCCGAAAGAAGTGAAAACCAGAATGCTTTTTTCTTACTGCCTGTTGCATGGTAAATGGGCACTGAAACTGCAATGCCCTCGGGTATATTGTGTATAGCAATGGCAGCAGTTATTGGAAGTGCAACCTCTAGTGAAGTTAGAGCCGACATAAATGTTGCTATACCTTCGGGAAAGTTATGGATTGCAATTGTTATTGCAGTTACAATACCCGTTTGCTTTAGACTTTTATATTTAACAACTCTCATATCTTCCACACCCTGTAATTCGTGTGGGTTGGACTGTTTGGGAATTAGAAAGTCGATTAGTGCAATAGAAGCTATTCCACCAAAAAATGAAAGAATTAAATAGAGCATTCCTTGTTTCTCTCCAAATACCTGAGTTAATGAGTCATTTGACAGAGGCAACATCTCCATAAATGATACGTATATCATTACTCCTGCCGATAACCCGAGAGCGAAGCTAAGAAAGTTTGTATTTGTTCGTTTGGCAATTAAAGCAATAAGACCACCTATACCGGTGGATAGTCCGGCAAATAGTGTAAGTAAAAAAGCAATTAAGATAATTTGATTATCCATTTAAGTTACTTCAATTATAAGTTTCATAATTTCGTTATGAATAAATCCATTAGAAGCAACCAACTCTCGTCCGAAAATATAATTGTTGCCACCTGAAAAATCGGTATTCTTACCTCCCGCACATTTCAAAATAAAAGTTCCTGCAGCAACATCCCATGCCGACAGACCTGAATGAAAATATGCATCGGTAATTCCTGCTGCAACATAACAAAGTTCAATGGCAGCTGCTCCTTTAATTCGAAAGCTGCAACTTTTAAAATGTTTCATTGCATTTTGTAATACCAACTCTCCTTTTGTATCTAAAATATAGGGAATACCACATCCTAAGTATGCATTTTTAATGGTGTTATGAGTACTAACTTCTAATATCTTATTATTTAGTTTAGCATTACCGGGGGCAGTTGCACTATACATTTGATTTATAATTGGGTCATAAACCACCCCTAACACAATCTCCTGATTGTGTCTGAGAGCTATGCTTACAGCATAAGTTGCATCTCCATGAATATAATTAGTTGTACCATCTAAGGGATCAATTATCCAAGTATATTCCGTTTCTTCATAATAAACTGTCTCTTCTTCGGTAAGAAAACCTGCAGCAGGAAACAACTCTTTTAGTCCTTTTACAAGTATTCTTTCAGCTTCCTTATCAATATAAGTTACATAATCTCTGGCCCCTTTAATTTCAATATCTTTTTTATTGAGCTTGGCCTGTTCATTTTTAAGGTATTCGCCAGTAGATCGCGCCAAAGCCTCCACCTTTTTACTTAAGTTTTCCATATACAAATGACTTTTTTACTCATTACTATACATTGAATCCCACCATCTTGAATCATCTTTAAGCCATTTGGCAAACCATGCATATATTGCATTATTCCATGCAATCCTCTTGTCATAATCGTAAATTGCATGATTCTCTCCCATTACTTCTATGAATTCAACTGGTTTGTTTAACAACTTAAGAGCAGTATACATTTGAATACTTTCTCCAATTGGTACGTTTGTGTCTGCAGATCCATGAAGAAGTAATAGTGGTGTGTTTATTTTATCGGCATGAAAAAGTGGACTCTGTTTAACATATAGCTCAGGATTATTCCACGGATAGCTGCCTGCACTTGCTCCGGCACTATATGTGTAACCCCAATAGCCTTCACCCCAATAGCTAGTTATATTGCTAATTCCAGCGTGTGATACGGAGGCAGAAAACATATCTGTTTTGGTTATGAGGTACTGTGTCATAAAACCACCGTACGATGCTCCAATATTTCCAATTTTTGTTCCATCAACAAATGAATGTGCCTCAACAAATTTTTCTGTGCCTTCAATTATTTCTTCAGCAGTTTGATCGCCCCACGCATTTACGTGGCGAGCAGAGAATTCTTGTCCGTAGCCAGTTGTACCACTCGGTTGTAGCGTGTAAACCACATAGTCTTGAGCAGCATAAACATGAAGAGGATAGGTGCTCTCAAAAATGCGGGTGGTGGGACTAGTTCCACCATAATAATATACTATAAGTGGGTATTTTTTATTCTCATCGAAACCAGGTGGCAAATAAAATCTACCTTCAATGACATCTCCAAAAGAACTTGTGAAATTCCAGTCTTTAACCTCACCAAGATTTAATTGACTCAATCTTTCGGCATAAGGGTCTGAGATTAGAGTGGATTCTAAAGTTTTTAAATTTAACAGGTAACTTCTACTAGAATTTGATACACTTAACCCAGTGTATGTGGCCCATAATGCATTATTTGCAATATTGAAAGAACGAATAACATCTTCTTTAAGAGGTAATTTTTCGAACTTCTTTGTTTTGTAAGAATATCGATACATATTTGCTCTGTCACCCTCCTCAACTCTATAATAAATAAAGTTATCCTTGGAATACCATTCTTGAGCACTAATGGTAGGATTAAAATTCTTAGTTACAGGGTCTACGCTTTTAGTCTCAATATCCATAATAAACGATTGAGTGTCGTAGCTATTAGCAATTTGGTTAGTACTTATATTAAGTCCAATTCCATTAAAAGCCTCTGGTGCACCATGTAATAATAACTTTTTATTATCGGGTGAGAATTGAGCAGAATAGATATAGGTTTGATCCTTCCAAATAGTATCCACTCTCATTGTTTCTAGATTGAGCAGAAATAATGAGTTTTTGCGAAATGGACGATCAGTTAAATCTTCTTCAGAAGTAGTAAAAAGCAGTTGTTTTACATCTTGGGTAACATCGTTAAGAGATGCAGTATTCTTACCAAACGTAAGTTGTTGAGTTAGCCCTGTATCAAATGAGTGGCGATAAAGAAAATAACGATCGCGATAATTAGACTGTCTATCATCTATACCAACCAAACGTTTTAACCCGGCAGGGCTAGTTGCAGATATAGTTTCTTTAGATGAAAAGAAAACAGATTTTTCATCAGGAGCCATATAAAAGCTCTCTTTTGGAAGGCCCTTTGCCAAAATTACTGTTTCATTTGTTAGTGGATCTAAAGATATTATAGATCTATCGCCGTTACTATCATCAACATAGAATAAAATATCTGATTTGGGCATCCATTGAATCTGATTTCTATTGGAAGTTTCGGAGAGGATTGTTCGTTTTTGTATAGTATCGTATATTTCAGTGAAATTATTGTTATTACCTCCAGCCAATGTTTCTCTTAAACTTAGTAAAATGAAACGACCACTAGGTGATATAGTTGAGTTACTTACACGTTTGCCCTCCATTATATCTTTTATATTTATACGTCTGTTGGCACTGTTATTAAAAGTGTAATTCAGTAAAGAATCAGACTCTTCGGGTCTCACTTCAACTTTAACAGCCGGAGTAGTTTTGTTTTCGGATGAAGTTAATATTTTGATTATCACTCTAGAGTTATTGGTAAACCCATTTAATCCTGCATCTACTGAGCCCGATTGTTGAAGACTATCGTTAACTTGGGTTTTAGTTGCCCTTTTAACATCGTCTATCCATAACTCTAGTGGATTGGGCGAAGTAACTATCAATTTACCTTTTCCATATCCATCGCCATTCAGATAAAACGAAATAAGCTGCAATTCATTTCCATTCTTGGTTTTTGGAAGAAAGAAAAAGCCAGAGCTGTCGGGGGTAAGTTCTGTTTTAAATCTTTCTTGCACAGGAAATGATACAGAGTAGGAAAGCATTAGATCTTCTGTAAACTTAATTTGATTGAGATTGGTACTATCCAGTAAAACTGGTTTTTGCACAGATATAGGTTCAAATATGTATAATTTATGTGGCATAAAACCTCTCTGAGCCGAGAGGCTGGCAACAATTATAAAAGTTGCTACAGTGCAAATTATTTTATTATTCATTCTAAAAGTTTTCTTTTATTATATTTTTTATGTTTTATCTATTCAATTAATTTAATTGGGAGAAGAGAGCCAAGTAAAATGATTGTTGAATAATTTTTGAAAGTCTGGCTTCTCATAAAATATTCCGTATAAAGACGATCCTGAACCACTCATTGATGCATAAGTGGCACCTAGTTCATACAGTTGTTGTTTGATTTTACAAATTTGGGGATATTTTTTGAAAATTGGGTCTTCAAAATCATTTTTCATAAGCTCTTTCCATTCGTAAAGTGGTCTGCTGACAATATCTTGGAGAGATAAAATAGGCGCTTTTGTTGTTACCATTGAATAGGCTTCTTTTGTGGATATAAAAACATCGGGCTTTACAATAAGGAAGTACATGTCACTTAAATCAAGATTAATTGGTTTTAACTGACTTCCGATACCAGATGCGAAAGCAGGTTTATTATATAGAAAAAAGGGACAATCGGCCCCTATTTGAAGTGCTAACTCTGCAAGCTCATTAATAGGTATACCCAGATTATAAGTTTCGTTTAGCAATTTAAGTATAAATGCCGCATCAGAAGATCCTCCACCCAAACCAGCACCCGTCGGTATCTTCTTGAGGAGATAAATGTCGATATTTGGTATATTTATATTGGAGTGATTTTTAACTAAATCAAATGCTTTTATGACTATGTTTTTTGAGGGGTCTCCATCTATTTTAATGCCCGTTTGGAAGAATTGGTATTCCTCTTGTGAGTCTGAATTTATTATTTCTAATCCATCTTTTATATTGATAGGATAAAAAATAGTTTCCAGATTGTGAAACCCATCGTTGCGCCGCGAAACGATATTAAGTCCTAAATTGATTTTCGCATTTGGAAAACATATCATATGTATTTTTTTTACAAAGATAACATCTATTGTCTTAAGCATCAAAATTCAAATGATGCTCTTACACCTATTCTTCTAAAATTTGTTTTATAAAATGAACTAAAAATTCCTGCATTAAAGAATCTATTTCCAATTCCATATCCTATTTCTGTGTAAGATTTAATATAAGGGGTGTAAAGTTGACTTAAGTAGATTCGTTCTTTGTCGGCAAAATCAGAAATGAATGGAATGTTTTTAATAATTAGAAAGGGAGTTTCGAACATAAAATGAGATTGAATATATAAATCTGTAGCATTATACAAATTTCTCTCGAGAAGATTAAATCCGCCACCTAGCTTATCATTCCAATTTTCGGGGAAGTTATTTCGGGAGAAATAGACAAAATCGGCAAAGTATTCTGTTTTTTGATTAATAAATTTACCCGCCCCTAAATGATAGTGGAGCGTGTGCATGAGACCCATGGGTATATTTTGGCTTATATCAAGTTCAACACGATTATACTCTGAAGTACTTCCTAATACGTCTTGAAAACTTCTCGAAAGTTCAACTTTGAATGTGGGAAACTTAGAACGTACATATATCTTTTGACGCCCTTCATAACGGTAATATTGTCTAGGAGTCCAGCTTAACCTAACATATGGCGCAAACGATCGTCGTATACCAAACATATCTTCTATTGGCAACAAGCTATCGTCTGTACTTCGCAATTTTATATTGTTGCTTTCTCCTTTTCTTATATGGTAGTCGATACCAGTCTGGAATAAAAACCCGTTTGCAATCTCTATTGTATTGAAAATCTTTAAATAATAGTCTTCATAAAAATGAGGAGAAATGTCTTCAAATGAAAGTCCTTTATTTTTCAAACTATCTTGAATCTGATCAACAAATAGTGAGCTGTATGAAGGGTTGCCATTCCCTATTGATAATGATAGGCTACCCAAATGCATAGGCTCATAGTTGAAAGTAGTTGTAAGATCTGTGATTAATTCTTTACTTCTAAACATATAACCTGCGAATGCATTTATATTTATAGTCCTATTACGGCTTAAGTCGATATTAAACGATAATTTTTGTCGGTATGTAACACCATCTCTAGAGGTATAACCAAGCATAAGCGGATTGAGAAGGCCTGAATATCCAATATTGGTTGACTTATATTTATACCTAGAACTCAGTGCCATTCTCTGAGCCATTTGTAATGCAACATCTGACCCGTTAAGTGTATCTCCTTTTTTTACTTGTTGTCTCTCTAGTTGCTTCGCTCTAAAATTTTTGATTACATCATATTCTTTATCTTGAAGTGGTATAGGCCTATAAGAATTCCAAAAGGAAGAGTCACTCTTTACAGGAACTGAGTCTAAACGCACTTTATAGAAGTCGCTTGTGTTAAGAGAACTTTCCTTCTCTTGAGATTGGCGCAGCTTAATATCTTTGTACTTTATTTTCGCCAGATGTCTACCAGCAAGTACATTGCCCAGGTAGGAAGTTGTTTGATAAATTGTGAAATTAACAGGAAGATAGTTGGTTATCCATTCATCTCCCATACTCACTTCAAAAGAAAAGTCTGAAAATATATCTACACCTTCTCCACGGAAAAAAATCACCCTCCAAGTTCCTCTCTCAACAATAAAAGAACCTTTTATTAGCTTTGGGTTTTCATATATAGGCAGATAGTGAATATTGTAATATGTTTTGTTGTTTTCTGTAAATGTTTGGTAAAGTTCATAACTATAGTACTTTGATGTACTAAAGCGTATAGGCATGAATAAACTTTCATCGTTAGTTGTCTCACCATAAATATTTATGTTGAGTAACTTAAAAGGAATTAAATCGATATCTTTCTGTTTTGTAATTGTTCCTATTACATGCTGAATGTCATGTACATAATTGTTTGGATATTCGAACCTGAAATTACTAATTGTCTCAATTAATGCTTCGTCGCTATGCGGGTCATGTAGTACAAACTGTGGTATGAGATGTGTATATTTATACAGGATATTCTTTTTAACAGTTTCGACATATGATCGCGTGTAAACCTCGGCAGAATAGTGTTCGACCAGGTCATTGTATTTTTCAGCAGAACTCATAACTCTCATCAATATCGTATCTGTAGGAAGCTCAGATTCCGATGAGTAGCAGTTCATGATGATTAATAGACAGAATATGGATGTTAAAGATTGCAACCTACTCATATGATTGCAAATTTACGATTTATTTTGAAAGAGAAGAAAAAATTAGGTATTGCGACTCGATTATTTTTTTATTTTTCGGATAATTATTATATTTGTGTTTTAGAACATAGTTCTATAGCACCCATGTCTGAATATAATAAAGAACCATTAGATTTATCATCTTCGTTACCTGAGGTTTGGAGGATGTTAACGGATATCGAGCGAAGCCATTTGCGCGAGAATGCTCGAGTTATGCAATTTAAGAAAAATGAATTAATATATATTGAAGACGAGGTTCCTAAAGATCTTATGTGTCTTTTTGAAGGTAAAGTAAAGATTTACAAAAGTGGAGTGGGAGGAAGAAGCCAAATTATAAGGATAATTAGACCAGTAATGTATTTTGGATATAGGGCCTATTTTGCAAGAGAGTCTTATGTTACAGCAGCATCTGCTTTTGAAGCATGTACAGTTTGTTTTATACCTATGACTTTGATTGAGAAATTAATTCGTGGCAATGGGGATTTATCTATGTTTTTCATCCAACAGTTATCTTTGGATCTAGGTATTGCCGATCAGAGAGTTGTAAACCTGACTCAAAAACATGTGCGTGGGAGATTAGCTGAGTCACTAATTGTTTTGAGAGAAACTTATGGGCTTGAAGAAGATGATGCTACAATAAATATTTACCTTGCACGTGAAGATTTGGCAAGCCTCTCAAATATGACAACTTCAAACGCTATAAGAACCTTGTCAAATTTTGTGAATGAGAGAATTATTGCCGTTGATGGTAGAAAAATAAAAATAATTGATGAGGAACGACTTCGTAAAATAAGCCGTATTGGTTAAAATGATTTTTTATTTAACAAACTACTATTTATCTTTGCGCAACATTTGACACGGAAACAATGATTCGGAAAATTGCTCGATCAATATTAAATTCATATTATAAACCAGTGGAGAAATTTGTAGCAGATCCACTTGGGACACAGCACAGAACTCTACAGTATCTTATTGAACATGGGCGAAATACACTCTATGGCAATAAAATGAATTTTGAAAATATTCAAAATGAAAATGATTTTGCCTCTAGGGTACCGGTAATATCATATGAAGAACTTCGGCCTTATCTCGATGACATTATTATTAGGAAAAAGAAAAACGTGCTTTGGGATACACCAATAAAGTGGTTTGCAATGTCTTCAGGAACAACAGAGGACAAGAGTAAATATATTCCGGTAACGAAAGAGTCGCTTAATAATGTCAATTATCGTGGGGGGTATCATATGCTTGGAACATATGCAGTGCACCATCCAGATACATCTTTTGTTTTAGGTAAAACATTGGTTATGGGAGGAAGTCAGCAAATTAACCAAATAGGTGGAGATATTTTTACAGGAGATATTTCTGCAATTCTAATGAAGAATCTTCCAAGAGCAATTAAGAAAAGAAGAACACCTGAGGAGATAGCTTTAATGTCTGATTGGGAAGAGAAGTTGCAAAATCTTACTGATTATGCTATAAAGACAGATATACGTGCTTTGCTAGGAGTACCATCGTGGATGTTAGTTCTTCTAAAAAAGATTGTTGAGGATACCGGCAAAACTATTCCGGAAATTTGGCCTCAGATAGAAGTCTTTTTTCATGGAGGAGTAAGTTTTACTCCTTTTAGTGAGCAGTATGAAAAAATCATACGTTTAGACAAAATGAGATATTGGGAAACATATAATGCGTCGGAAGGATTTTTTGGAGTGCAATTTTCTCCTGATTCAAAAGACTTGTTGTTATTGCTCGATAATGAGGTTTATTATGAGTTTTTACCTGTAGAAGAGTGGAACAAAGAACTACCAAAAGCCATTCCTTTAGAAGGAGTAGAAACAGGAAAACAGTATGCTGTTATAATAACTACCAGTGGCGGTCTTTGGCGCTATAAGTTAGGGGATACGGTAATGTTTACCTCCACGGATCCATATCTTTTTAAATTGACAGGAAGAACAAAGCAATTTATCAATGCATTTGGAGAGGAACTTATTGTAGAAAATGCAGATAAAGCAATTGAAGAGGCTTGTATTGAAACAGGCGCCAAAGTTACTGAATACACGGCTGCTCCGGTTTATTTTAGTGAAAACCACAATGGGGCACATGAATGGTTAATTGAGTTTGATGCAGTTCCCAACGATTTAAATAAATTTATACAAGCACTTGATGAAAGCTTGAAACGACATAATTCAGACTACGAAGCAAAGCGTTCATATAACCTTTCTCTAGATCTGCCAATTGTTAAGATGCTTGAAAAAGGTTCGTTTTATGGATGGATGAAGCAAAAAGATAAAATAGGTGGTCAGAATAAAGTTCCTAAGCTATCAAACAATCGCAACTACGTAGATAGTGTATTGGAATTTGTTTCAAAGAATACTAAAATAGAATAAAAAGAGGTTTCAATACCTATAAATGAGAAAGTTTATGTAAATTTGCGCTCTTAAACCGACTTGTATCGAGATGAGAAAAAATATAATCTTTTTTTTATTGTTAGCTCTGGTATTAGGCTCTTGTGGCGAATACAACAAAATTCTAAAAAGTACCGACAGAGATTTGAAGTATAGCTACGCAAAAAAATACTTCGAAGAGGGCAAATACAGTAGGAGTATTACACTACTTGAGGAGTTAGTGCCATTTATGAAGGGTACCGCAGAGGCCGAAGAGTCTCTTTACCTTTTAGCACAGAGCCATTATAATTCGAGAGATTATATTTCAGCTACAGAGGTATTTACTACATATTACAATACATATCAGAGAGGTGAATATGCAGAACCTTCACTATTTTATTCTGCATACGGAATGTATCTTGATTCTCCAGATCCTAAACTTGACCAATCGAAAACATATACTGCAATAGCTGAGTTCCAAAAGTATATGGAGAGATATCCACAAACAGAGCGTGCTGAACAAGCCCAAAGCTATATGTTTGAATTGCAGGAGAAACTAGCATATAAAGATTTACTTGCAGCACAACTCTATCTAAATCTTGGTAATTATAAGGGAAACAATTATGAGGCGGCTGTAACTACTGCACGTGAAGCAATGAAGAGTTATCCATATTCAATTCATATGGAAGAATATCAAATAACTATATTACGTGCACGATATGAGTTTGCACAAAGAAGTACATTGAACACGCAACCGGAGAGATACCGTATGGTAGTAGATGAATATTTTAATTACACAAATACCTTCCCAAAAGGTAAATTTCTATCGGAAGCTGAGAAGTATTATAAAGAGGCACTAACAAAAATTGAAGAGTTGCCAACAACTTAAGAAAACAACTAACATATATAAATAAAATGGATTATAGAAAAATTGCTGCAAGTTCAAACACCGAAACACGTGATGTAATGAAATTATCGGAGCCAGTTGGAAATGTATATGAAATGGTAAGAGTGATTGGTAAAAGAGCTAACCAAATTAGTATAGATATGAAACAGGACCTTGATTCTAAACTTCAGGAATTTGCTTCATATAGTGATAATTTAGAGGAGGTTTTTGAAAACCACGAGCAGATTGAAATATCTCGTTTCTATGAAAAACTTCCTAAACCTGCACTTATTGCAGTTGAAGAATGGAAAGAAGGGGAAGTTTATTATCGTAATCCTGCCAAAGAAAAAGATCTATTTTAATTTATGTTACAACGAATACAATCCGTATATTTGATTCTGGCTGCAGCAGCTATGTTGATTTCAGTTGCAGTGCCATTAGCCACATTCTACTTCAATACCGAAGTGGTTGTATTTGAAGCAATGGGAATATACTTAAATACCGAACTAACCGATTCTACATGGGGTTTGTTCGCCATTGGTTTACTCAGCTCAATTTTGGCACTGATTACCATATTTCTTTATAAAAACAGACTTTTGCAAATTCGATTATCAATTTTTAATATTGTTTTAATGATTGGCTTTTATCTGTATTTCGGTTTTATAATGTATAAAATTTATCCTGTACAGAGTTTAGAGCTTAGTAAAGTGGGTTTTGGAATAATAATGCCCGTCATCAGCATTATTCTCACTATTCTTGCGATTAGGAAAATAGGTGCTGACGAGGCGTTAGTTCAATCTTTAAACCGATTAAGGGGCTAAGTTAGATACTTATCACTATAGTTTTTAAAAGGACCACTCTTCTGAAGTCCTTACATCTTTATTTTCCACTGGAACTTTGGCTTTAGTTTTAATAGGTTCGGTTGTTGTATTTTGCACGCCCGAACCTTTGTAATATTGTAAAGCAGTGGGCATAATTGCATTTAATCTATCTATCCTTCTAGAATCTGCAGGGTGTGTACTTAAAACTTCAGGTACTTGTGAACTAGATGATGCCTGTGCCATCCTTTGCCAAAATGGAATAGCAACACGAGGATCATAACCGGCAATTGCCATTATAATTACTCCAATTTCGTCAGATTCTAACTCTTGTTTACGAGCATATGGCATCATAACGCCATATTGAGCTCCCAGTCCGAAAACGGTGCCCCCAATTTGTTGTGCAATCTCAGAATTGCCAAGCAAACCTCCCGCAATAGCACCGCCATATTGTAATGCCACCTGTTGGCTAATTCTTTCGTTTGAATGTTGGGCTATCACATGCGCTATTTCGTGTCCTATCACCACTGCAAGTGCCTCTTCTGTTTGTGTTACAGGAAGTAATCCAGAGTAAACAACTACTTTACCTCCTGGCATTGCAAAAGCATTCACACTTTTATCTGCTACAAGATTGAATTCCCATGCATAATTTGCTAGCGCAGATTCATAACCGTTGCTTTTATAAAAAGTTTCTACAGCTTTAGCAATTCGACTTCCTACACGTGCTACCATTTTGGCATCTTCTGTACCTCTTTCCAAAGGTGCGCCACGCATAAATTCTTGATATTGTTGTAAGCTTAATGCTATGACTTCGTCATTAGACACAAGCTGTAGTTGTCTCCTTCCTGTAAAAGGCACGCTACCACACGATGTTAAGAAAATTACTAATAAAAGATAACTCCATTTTTTCATAGTTGAATATATTGTTTTAGTTGTTAAATATGAATTTTGCAAAAATAAATAATATTACAAATATCAATCCTTAAAAGAAAACTATTTTGAGTTTTGCCCCATTTTGCATATCTTTGAGCGATATTATTAGCTTATAATTACACTGACTGAATGATTATTAATCATAATTATTAAAAGTAATATATTTTATTCTTTATAACGTTGCACACTGCCATTTAGTTTAGGTGGTGAGGCTTCGGTTTATTAAACATATATATGTCATCTAAGCAGAAAAACGACGACGAATTAGAAAATAAAAAAGAAAATCTTCAGGAAGACGAACAGGAAACTAGTTTTTCTTCTGGGGTAGGTTCTGTATCTAGAGTACCGATAAAACTTGGAGAAGATACCACGCTCAATTTATCTAAAATGTATCAGACATGGTTTCTTGACTATGCCTCATACGTTATATTAGAGCGTGCAGTTCCTCATATTTCCGATGGTCTGAAACCAGTACAGCGCAGAATTATGCATTCCATGAAACGTATGGATGATGGCAGATACAATAAGGTGGCAAATATTATTGGAAACACAATGCAATTCCACCCCCATGGTGATGCATCTATTGGTGATGCACTGGTACAGTTGGGGCAAAAAGATCTACTAGTTGACTGCCAGGGTAACTGGGGAAATATTTTAACCGGAGATAGTGCTGCTGCTCCCAGATATATTGAAGCTCGACTTACAAAATTTGCTCTCGAAGTACTGTTTAATCCAAAAACTACTGAATGGAAGCCATCTTATGATGGTAGAAACAAAGAGCCAATCACACTCCCTGCAAAGTTTCCATTACTCCTGGCTCAAGGGGCAGAAGGGATTGCTGTTGGGTTATCTTCAAAGATATTACCTCATAATTTTAATGATCTCTGTGATGCATCTATTGCCCATTTAGAAGGAAAGTATTTTAAAATATATCCCGATTTCCAAACTGGTGGATATATTGATGTCGAAAAATATAACGATGGAGAAAGGGGCGGTTCAGTTAAAGTACGTTCTACAATCACTAAATTAGATAATAAAACACTAATTATAAAGGATGTTCCTTTTGGAAGGACCACATCAAGTGTTGTAGATTCGATCCTTAAAGCCAATGAAAAAGGAAAAATTAAAATCAGAAGAGTTGACGATATAACAGCACAGAATGTTGAAATTCATGTTCAACTTGCCCCGGGTGTTTCGTCAGATAAGACTATTGATGCACTTTATGCTTTTACTGATTGTGAAATAAGCATTTCACCCAACTGCTGTGTTATTGATGAAGAAAAACCTCATTTCTTAACTGTAAGTGATGTACTAAAAGCATCGGTTGAAAGAACAAAAGAAATGCTCCGTTTGGAGCTTGAAATTGAAAAAGGAGAAAAGCAAGAAGCTCATTTATTTGCATCTCTTGAAAAAATATTTATTGAAGAGCGTATATACAAGGATAAGGAGTTTGAGAATGCCAAAAATATGGATGTTGCTGTATCTCATATTGATATGAGAATTGAGCCATATAAAGCCAATTTAATTCGTGAAATTAATCGCGATGATATTCTTAAATTGATGGAAATAAAAATGGCTAGAATTCTTAGATTTAATGTTGATAAATCTGAAGAACTTGTAGCCAGACTCCTTAAAGAGATAGATGAAATTAATCATCATTTGAACAATCTTGTTGATTACACTATCTCATGGTATCTAATGCTTAAAGATAAGTATGGTAAAAATTATCCCAGAGCCACAGAAATAAGAAGCTTCGAGAATATTGAAGCGGCTAAAGTAGCGGTTGCTAATGAAAAGCTTTATATAAACAGAGAAGAAGGATTTATTGGTACAGGGCTGAAGAAGGATGAATTTGTGTGCAACTGCTCAGTGCTTGATGATATTATTGTTTTCTTTAAAGATGGAAAATATAAAATTGTAAAAGTTAGCGAGAAAGAATTTGTTGGAAAAGGAATTCTTTACGCCAATGTTTTTAAGAGAAATGATAAAAGGACTATATATAATGTTATTTATAGAGATGGAAGAACATCTCCACATTATATCAAACGATTTGCAGTAATAGGTGTAACACGAGATAAGGAATATGACTTGACCAAAGGTAAGCCTGGTTCAAGAATTGCTTATTTTAGTGCGAATCCTAACGGTGAAGCAGAAACAATTAAAGTAGTATTAAAGCCTAAACCAAGACTAAGAATCCTTCAATTTGAAAAAGATTTTAGCGAAATCGATATTAAAGGAAGAGGTGCAATGGGTAATATTTTAACTAAAGCCGAGATTCATCGAATTCAGTTAAAACAAAAGGGCTTATCAACATTAGGTGGAAGAAAGGTCTGGTACGATCCCGATGTTTTTAGACTTAACTATGATGGTGGAGGTAAATTCCTAGGTGAATTTCAAGGTGATGACAAGATATTGGTGGTTACTAAGAGTGGTGACTATCATATATGTAATTTCGATTTATCTAATCATTTTCCAACAAATTTACTTTTAATTGAGAAGTTCGATTTAAACAAGATTTGGACTGCTGCTCTTTATGATGCAGATCAAAAGTATGCATATTTAAAGCGCTTTACTTTTGAAGCTTCTGATAAACCTCTTAATTTCATTGGAGAGAACCCCGATTCAAAACTCTTTGTATTGTCAGATGTAGTATTTCCAAGAATGAAAGCTATCTTTGGAGGCAATGATTATTTTAGAGATCCAGTGGAGATTGATGTTGATGATTTTATTGCAGTAAAAGGATATAAAGCAAAAGGTAAAAGAATTTCTAATTTTGAAGTTGAAACTATTGAAGAGCTTGAACCTATAAGGTTTCCTGAAGAGTTAGAAGTAGATCAATCAACAAAAGTTGAAATTGAAGAAGAGAACGGAGAAGAAGGTATTTCTGATTCTGATTTGAGAGATGAAATTATTGGTCAGATGAAATTGTTCGATTAGTCAATTAATACTATTCCAGATGAAAAAAGTATTGGTATTTGTGTTTATATTGATAAATTCTATAAATGCAATGTTTTCACAAGAAAGAATTTATACCGATAGAATAAGATCGGTAAACCAATCTACACTAATAGGAATTGGTAAGTCATATTTGTTTGATAGCTACCTTTCTCCACTCACATACGACGGAATAGCAATATCTTTAATTCATGATAGATTCAAAGGATCGGATCTTTTTAATGGTGTTTTATTACTACAGAATCAGTTTAGACTTCAAACAGGTGTTACAAAAAATCCCACATCTTCTTCTTCCGAATATTGGGGCAGTTTATATTATAATTTAAACGGATATGTACCGATATTAAACCATAGTCTAAATAACTCTAATTTAAGATTATATGGTGGGGGTGGCCCCGAAATTACACTCGGTGGTATATATAATATAAGAAATAGCAATAATCCTGGTTCCCTTAAAACGTATGCAAATTTAAATCTTTCTGCAATGGCTGTATATAATTGGAAGAATCTAACTTTTAGATGGCAAGTATCGTCTCCATTTGTTGGAATATTTTTTTCACCAGAATACGGACACTCCTATTATGAGATATTCACCTTGGGTAATGATAAAGGTACAATACATTTAGGCTCATTACACAATCAAATGTCATTACGTAATTACTTCACGATAGATATTCCGATAAATAATTTAACTGTTAGAACCGGATATATGTGGGATTACTACAGTAGTGATGTGAATAAGCTTGTCACAAAAATAAGCTCTCACCAGTTTTTAATTGGTCTTGCTTTTGAGTCTTTAAATTTTGGTTATAAAAAGGCGCGAAATAATCAATTGTTTGAAAGTGTTTTTTATAAATAGATTGGAAGTTTACACATTATATGTTGATCAATAATATAATAGTTACACTAAAATAAAACATAAAATTAATCGAATGAATTATAATTTTGACGAAGTAATTGATAGGTCAAACAGCGATTGCTCAAAAATAGAGAATTTGAAACCATTATTTGGTCGTGAAGATATTATCCCTCTTTGGGTAGCAGATATGGACTTTAAATCGCCACCACCAATTACCCGTGCGCTAATGAAGAGAGTAGAGCATGGTGTATTCGGTTATACGGTTCAATCAGAAGTGTATTTTAATTCAATTATTAATTGGCTTAATAGGCGCTATAATTGGATAATTAGTAAGGAAGATATTAATTATGTACCTGGTGTAGTAAAGGGGTTTAGTATTGCAATAGAAGAATTTACAGAAATAGGAGATAATATAATTATACAACCGCCTGTTTATCATCCTTTCAGAATTATGACCAAATCCCTAAATAGAAACGTGGTAAACAATCCGCTTATATTAGAAAATGGTCAATACCGGATCGATTTTGATGGCTTGAGAAAAATTGTATCAGAGAAAAATTGCAAAATGCTAATATTTTGTAATCCTCATAATCCGGGTGGAAGAGTTTGGTCGGTTGAAGAACTTAAGGTATTATCACAGATTTGTTTTGAAAATGAAATCTTGGTAGTATCTGATGAAATCCATTCTGATATGGCATTACCGGGATTTATTCATACACCATTTGCGACAGTATCAGCGGAGGCAGAAAATAATTCAATTACGCTAATGGCACCCAGTAAGACTTTTAATATTGCCGGTATTGTAAGTTCTTATGCGGTTATTTCAAACAAAGAAATTAGAGATAAATATCAGGGTTTTGTAAAAAAGAGAGGCTTAGATGAAGGTAATCTTTTTGCATATACTGCTACCGTGTCAGCATATAATGAGTGTGACGATTGGCTGGATGAAATGTTGAAATATATACAAAGTAATGTGGATTTTGTAGATAGTTATCTAAAAGCCAATATATCAGAAATTAAAGCAATTTTGCCAGAGGCATCTTTTTTAATTTGGCTTGATTGCAGGTCATTAAATTTATCTCAACATGAGCTAGTTAAATTGTTCGTAGATAAAGCAGGATTAGCTCTTAATGATGGCTCTATATTTGGCCCTGGTGGTGAGGGCTTCATGCGTCTAAATGTAGGTACTTCAAAGAGTATATTAGAAAAAGCTTTGAACAATCTCAAAAATGCATGTAATCAATAAACTTTGTCAAAACTCAGGTGTTACATTCAAGGGTTATTTTGCCCACAAATAAATGTCAAATAATTTAAGGAATTTAAAATGAAGATTTCACAAAATAAATATGTAATTCTTGCTTATGATCTAAATGTAGGTGATGATGATGAAAAAGAATTAATGGAACAGGCTACATTAGAGCAGCCAATGGAGTTTATATTTGGTACAAATAGTATGCTTGATGCATTCGAAAAACAACTTGAAGGGAAAGAATCAGGTGATGAATTTAATTTTCATCTTACACCAGACGAAGCTTATGGAGTGTATGACGATGCTCAGATTTTAGAACTTCCCAAAAATGTTTTCGAGATTGATGGTAAAATAGACACAAATATGCTTTTTGAAGGAAATGTTGTGCCGATGATGGATTCATCTGGAAGTCGTTTAATGGGCTCGGTGGTTTCCATTGGAGATGATTATGTTACAATGGATTTTAATCATCCATTGGCTGGTGAAAATATGTATTTCTCTGGAAAGGTATTAGAAGTAAGAGAGTCTACTCCCGAAGAGATTGCCGCATTGTTCTCAGGCGGTGGCTGTGGTTGCGGCTCAGGTGGTTGTGGATCACACGAAGATGGTTGCGGTTCAGGAGGCTGTGGTTCAAGTGAAGAGGGCTGTGGCTGCGGAAGTAAAAATGGTGGTGGTTGCGGCTCAGGAGGCTGTAATTGTTAATAAACCTTTTGAAAATCTTTAAAGGAATTTATGAACACATTTGGTAAACTATACAGGCTAACTTCTTTTGGCGAATCGCACGGTACAGCAGTTGGTGGAATAGTAGATGGTTGTCCTCCAGGATTGCTATTAGACATTGATTTTATACAGTCAGAACTCAATCGCCGTAGACCTGGTCAGTCACGTGTTACAACTCCTCGTAAGGAATCAGATACGGTAGAGCTTTTGTCAGGTATATATGAAGGTAAAAGCACCGGAGCACCAATAGGCTTTATAGTTAAAAATGAAAATCAACAATCATCTGACTATAGTAATATAATAGATTCGTACCGTCCTTCACATGCCGATTATACTTATCAACAAAAATATGGTATTAGAGATTATCGTGGAGGTGGTCGCTCTTCTGCCAGGGAAACTATATCCAGAATTGTTGGCGGTGCAATCGCAAAACTATATCTAAAGCAGTTTGACATAGATATAAAAGCCTACACGTCTCAGGTTGGACATATTGCATTAGAGAATGATTATAGAATGTATAATCTTGATCGAATTGAAGAAAACATAGTGAGGTGTCCCGATCCTGAGATTGCACAATTTATGATTAAACTTATTCAGGAAGTTCGTTCAGAGGGAGATACTATTGGAGGTGTTATAACTGCTGTAATTAAAGGAGTACCAGTTGGATTAGGTGAACCTGTATTCGGTAAACTTCATGCTGACTTGGGTGCATCTATGCTTGGAATTAATGCAGTTAAAGGCTTTGAATACGGTATGGGGTTTGATGTATCTAAGCGAGGTTCGGAGGTGAATGATAGTTTTTATGATGACAATGGAACTATTAAAACTCGTACTAATAATTCTGGAGGTATTCAGGCAGGTATTTCAAATGGACAAGATATATATTTCCGTGTAGCTTTTAAGCCGGTCTCAACTATTCTTAGAGAACAAAAAACAGTGGATATCACAGGAAAAGATACTATAATAAAAGCAAGGGGGAGACACGACCCGTGTGTTTTGCCAAGAGCGGTTCCAATTGTTGAATCTATGGCTGCTATGACTATTTTAGATCATTTTCTTATTTCTAAAACATATAAATGACTTTATATTGAAGAGTGAAGTGTTTCTGAGCAATATATTAATATTAAGGATGTATGGTAATATTAGTCTTGATGGTAATTTTTAAACTATGAAGAATATATTTGTATTTATATCATCTTTTTTTATTACCGTTATGTCTTCTGCACAGCCAAGTGTATATTATACAAATGAGAATCTAATTTATACAGATGAGGATAAGCAAATTTATAATCAATATATTTCATATATTTCGCCTATCACACAAATACTAGAGTTAGATGAACTTTTAGAAAAAACAGCATCTTTCTTTCTCACTAAACCATATGTAGCTCATACACTTGAAAATGAAGGGGAGGAGAGTGTTGTTGTTAATTTAAGGGAATTTGATTGTACAACCTATATAGAAACTGTTGTAGCTTTAACTCAAACAGTACGTTCGGAAGATCACAGCTTCGAAAACTTTATTAAGAAGCTAGAAGCTATACGTTATAGAGAAGGGAAACTAGCGGGCTATAGTTCACGACTTCATTATTTTAGCGACTGGTTGTATGATAATGAAAAGAGTGGTGTGTTGAAGAATTTTACAATGTTAATAGGTGGTATAACAGAAGAGAAGCAATTAAACTTTATGTCTACACACAGAAATGCATATAGTCAACTTAAATTTAATGATAATAATTTAAGCGGGATTATAGATATCGAAAAAGAAATTAATGAGAGAGGTGGCATGTCGTATATTCCAAAATCAAAGATATTCGATATAAACTCTAGAATTCCTCATATGTCAATTATTGCATTTGCAACTTCAATAAATGGATTAGATGTAACTCACACTGGCTTTGCCTATCAAAAAGATGGAAAACTAACATTTATTCATGCTTCTTCCGCGAAAAATAAAGTCATTATAGATTCGTCAACTGTAAGTGAATACTGCAATTTACAAAAAACCTGTACCGGGATAATAGTTGCAAAACTATTGTAAGTTAGATTATTCTTTTTTCTTTTTCTTCGCAAACCAGAAGTCCGCTTTTCTTAAAACTGAATTTATAATAATTATAAGTAAAGTAGAAGCAACAAGTTCCCAATACATACCAAAACCAGCAAGACATCCCAAAGCAGCGCTACACCAGATCGTAGCAGCTGTTGTGAGGCCTTTAACATTTGATCCTTGATGCAAAATTACACCTGCACCCAAAAAGCCAATACCTGTAATAATTTGACCCATAACCCTGCCAGGGTCACCCGTGTTGTTTCCTTCTAAGAGACTTGCAGAAATCATTACATAAATAGATGCACCTACTGAGACAATCATATTGGTACGTAAACCTGCACTTTTATTACTCGATTCACGTTCTATTCCTAAAGCACCTCCAGCTAAAGAGGCGGCTAATAGGCGTATAATAAATTCAATAGGAAACATAGTTGTAAATAATTTGTAAAGTTTATACTCATAACAACGTCAAATTATTTAGTGTTCAGTAATTATTATGTTTTATTTACTTGAAAGTTCAATATCTTTTTGGGGTAATAATAATCTATTATAATCTTCTGGTGATTTCAGAACCTCAATAGCTTTATCAAAAACAATATCATTAGCTAATTGATGTTTGAGAACACCCTTTTTATAATAATATCTTTGAACTATTTCAGTTTCAATCATACTCTTAATCATACTTTTAAACAGATCTAAATCCCTGTCGAGGTCTGGTTGTAATTTTTTTTCAAGTGCAGTAAATTCTTCAGAGGCCACATTCATGTAGCCTTCAAATTCCATAATACTCTTTAATTGATTCAATGATTGCTCGCTCATTTTATCGTACTCAAAATCCTTTGATTTTACGAAATTTACAAACTCTTGATAATCTTCATTAGAAAGTATAAACTGTTCAGGTAGAGCTATTTTATCATTATTCACTACCCACTCGGTTACATAATCAAATATAATATTTTCAGCCATTAGGTAATATGCTATGGTACCCCCTTGCTCGTGGGTTAGCGAAATATCAGGAGTTATACCTCCTCCATCACGAACTTCACGACCGTTTTTAGTGTAATATAAATTTGTAAGGGAATCTGGCACTCGTGCTACGCTTCCATCAGGATTACGATGTGAGTAGTCGAGTGCTTGAATTCCTCTTCCACTAGGGATATAGTATTTTGAAGTAGTAATTTTGATATTTCCACCATAGGGAAGGTTTCGGGGTGTTTGTACCAAACCTTTGCCAAAAGATCTATTGCCTACAATTACAGCTCTGTCTAGGTCTTGTAATGATCCCGCAACAATCTCTGAGGCGGATGCAGATCCTGTATCTATCAAAACAACAATTGGTATAAGTTCATCAAGCGGCTGTTCGCGTGTGAAATAAGATCTGTCCCATTGTGTCATTTTACCTTTGGTAGATACAATTTCTATACCTTTGGGAACAAAAAGATTCACAATATTAACAGCTTCATCAAGGATGCCACCTCCATTACCTCTTAAATCCATTATCAAAGACTTGGCGCCATTTTCTTTAAGTTCCTTTACTGTTTCTTCTACTCTTTTTGAGCTATTAGATGTAAAGCTCCCAAAATGTAAGTAACCGATATCATCTTTCACAATTTCTGAAAAAGTAATCGGATCCATTTCAATTTTTTCTCTTACAACAGAAACTACTCTCTCTTTTTCCTCACCCGGTCTTTTAATTAATAATTGCAAAGTTGTTCCGGGTGTGCCTTTTAGCATATTGCTCACTTCTTTTACATTGGCACTTCTCACATCTTCTTCATCAATTTTCAGTATTCTGTCACCTGCTTTTAATCCCGCTTTATCGGCAGGTAAGCCTTCGTATGGTTCATTTATTATTACGCCTCCATCTTTATAGGATATAATTGCTCCAACACCCGCATATTCTCCTGTTGTAAGGAATTGAAGATCACCTATATTCTCTTCAGAGTAATATTCAGTATAAGGATCAAGACGAGTAAGCATGCTCTCAATTGTTCTTTGTACAAGGTTGTTAATCTCTACACTATCTACATAAAACATATCCAGTTCTCTTAGTACTGAATTAAATATATCGATATTTTTATTTATGTCGAAATAGCGTTGGTTTTGTTCTTTAGAAGGTTCTTGCGCCACTATATGTATTGAAGTAAATGCTATAAATAGTGAAAGAATAAAATATCTCATATTTTTTATTGATTGATTTGTTTGATTCAATTTTAATTTTAGCAAAGGAACTAATTATTTACTAAAAACTAAGTTCCCGATTTGTTATATGTTTATAAATGATACTATCTTTGTCATCATTCAAAGATTTTATCTAACTTCATTATGAACAGTTTGCTACGTTATTCTATATTACCACTAATTTTAGGTCTTCTAATTTTCATACTTACTTGTTTAATTTCATCAGATAACATACCAGGGATGCCCGAAGGCTTACAATGGGATAAATTTGCTCATTTTGGTATGTTCTTTTTATTATCGATAGTAATAATGTATGACTATTATCGAATGCATAATAAAACCCCATCACGGGGCAGGTGGATCTTTTGGGGTTTAATTGTTCCTGTTTTTTATGGAGGTTTAATTGAATTACTCCAGAAGTACTTCTTTTCAACAAGGAGTGCAGAATGGGGAGATTGGATAGCGGATATTGCAGGATCTTTAATTGCTACTATAATAGCAATAATTGTTTTTAAGATAAAGCGATAATTATAAAACTATTTTTTTGTAAATAAATACTTTCTATAAAATGATTCAGGAACAGATAGTTAATTATTCAAATGTACAGCTCAACAGAGAGGAAAATATAATACTTCGTAATGTTAATCTTGCAGTAAATAGAGGCGATTTTCTTTATATTATAGGCAAAGTAGGTACAGGTAAAAGTACACTAATGAAAAGTATGTATGCCGAATTACCAATAGAATCGGGAAGTGCAAGGGTGTTCGACTACGAATTAGCTTCTATTAAAAGTAAACTAGTCCCTTTTTTACGCCGAAAAATTGGAATTGTATTTCAAGATTTCCAACTTCTTATCGATCGCACAGTAGAGAAGAATTTAGAATTTGTCCTACGAGCTACTGGCTGGAAGAATAAACGTGAGATAAAAGATCGTATAAACGAAGTTTTATTACAAGTAGATATGCAAAATAAAACTTACAAAATGCCACACGAGCTTTCAGGTGGTGAGCAACAACGCATTGTAATTGCACGAGCCCTCCTAAATTCTCCAGCGTTAATTCTTGCCGATGAACCAACCGGAAACCTAGATCCTGAAACAGGAAGTCAAATCGTTTCATTATTGCAGGAAATATCTAAAAGAGGTACTGCTGTTATAATGTCAACTCACAATTACTCTATAGTTCAGGCGTTCCCAGGAAAAATTATGCGTTGTGAAAACATGGAACTTATTTCGATGTAAATTCTCATATGATCTACGGATTGACATATTTTATTACTCAATGTTCTAAAAAATATGTACCTTTGCAACTTCAAAAAAATCAATAAAAAACTTCACAATCGTGGCTGATACAAAATATATTTTTGTTACTGGTGGCGTTGTTTCTTCATTAGGTAAAGGAATAATAGCGTCGTCATTAGGAAAGTTACTTCAAGCAAGAGGGTATAAAGTTACCATTCAAAAATTTGACCCATACATAAATGTAGATCCGGGAACATTAAATCCATATGAACATGGAGAGTGTTTTGTTACAGTTGATGGACATGAGGCAGACCTTGATTTAGGACATTATGAGAGATTTCTTAATATTCAAACAACTAAAGAGAATAATATAACCACCGGTAGAATATATCAGAATGTTATTCTAAAAGAGCGTCGTGGAGATTATCTCGGTAAAACAGTTCAGGTTATTCCACATATAACCGATGAGATTAAAAGGAATATTAAATCATTAGGGGTAAAAAGTAAGTTCGATTTTGTAATTTCAGAGATTGGTGGAACAGTAGGTGATATTGAGTCAACTCCTTATCTGGAAGCTGTTCGTCAACTTCGCTGGGAACTTGGTAAAAACTGCTTTTGTATACATTTAACTTATGTGCCGTATATTGCCGCTGCAGGAGAGGTCAAAACAAAACCTACTCAGCATTCAGTAAAAGAACTACAATCGCTAGGTATACAGCCTGATATGTTGGTATTAAGAACAGAACGCAAGCTTAATAAAGAAATTCTTGATAAGGTTGCACTATTCTGCAATGTTGAGCATGGAGCTGTAATGCAATCAGTAGATGTTACTACAATTTACGAAGTGCCAATCATGATGCAACGCCAAGGAATGGACGAGATTTTACTTAGGAAACTAAACTTACCCTATGACGAAGATCCAAATATGGAAGCTTGGAATGCATTCTTGCAAAAACGCAAAGATGCTAAAAAGGCAGTAAATATAAAACTTGTTGGTAAATATGCCGAATTACCCGATGCATACAAGTCAATAACCGAATCATTATCACAAGCTGCTATTTATAATAATAGAAAACTCGAACTAGATCTTTATCAATCAGATAAAATTAATTCAGATAATGTCGCTGAGCTATTAGGCAAAGCAGATGGTATTATTGTTGCTCCCGGATTCGGACAGAGAGGTATTGAAGGAAAGTTCGAAGCATTAAAATATGCCAGAGAAAATGATATACCAACTTTTGGAATCTGTCTTGGCATGCAATGCATGGTTATTGAATATGCCAGATCAGTATTGCATTTAGAAGATGCAAACTCCACTGAAATGGATACCATGGCAGTGCATAAGGTGATAGATTTAATGGAAGAGCAAAAGAATATTACAAATATGGGAGCATCAATGCGATTAGGATCATATGATTGTAATCTCAAGAAAGGATCTCTTGCGTTTAAAGCATATGGTAAAACAAAAATCAAAGAACGTCATCGTCACCGTTACGAATTTAATAATCAGTATAAGGAACAACTTGAGGCTGCTGGAATGAAATGTACTGGTTTTAACCCCGACTCAGATTTAGTTGAAGTAATAGAAGTGCCAGAATTAAGATGGTATTTAGGTACTCAATTTCATCCAGAGTACAGTAGTACAGTTATTTCGCCTAATCCTCTATTTATGAGTTTTATGGCAGAAGCAGCAATCACAAAAGAATTAAGAAATAAATAATCCCAATTATTTAATGGATAAAAATACAGTTATTGGATTACTATTGATTACAGCAATAATCATAGGATTCACTATTTACAACAGACCAAGTCAAGAACAGATTGCAGAACAACAGCGTTTGCGTGACTCAATTTCTCTTGCTGAAACCCAGCATACCGAAGTTTTAGATAAAGGCGAAATAACAAGCGATACCTCAAGCATAGCTCAAATAGAGCAGGGAGATAATATTTCAAATTTCTTTAGTGCAGGAAGTACGCAGAAAGGTGAAAATACAGATTCACTAAATACAGTGATACCTTCTACGCATGCCGAAGAATTAATTGTTTTAGAGAACGATAAGGTACGTCTCGTATTAAATACCAAAGGTGGCAGCATCCAGTCTGCACAATTAAAAGAGTATTTGCATTATTTAGGCGATAGTCTTTTTCTGTTTGAGAATCAAAAAGAAGCACGTTTTAATTTAGAGCTATTCAATAGAAATAGCGTGAGATTATCAACTGAAGAAGAGTATTTCACTCCCATAAGAAGTGCTAATGACAATTCTATAATAATGAGGCTTCAGCAATCTGCTGATCAATATATAGATTTTGTTTACACATTACCCGAAAATGAATATATGATGGATTTTGATATCAGGGTAGTGGGAATGAGAAATGGGCTACATCCCGAAAGTCTTACTAATTTCAGACTAAACTGGGAACAAAAAATAAGACAGCAAGAAAAAGGCAGAGCTTTTGAAAATCGCTATTCACGCATTCATTATAAGTATGATAAACAAGATGTAAATAGACTTAGTGAATCAAAGAATGACAAGAAAGAACTTTCAGATCCAATTAAGTGGATTGCTTTCAAAGATCAATATTTCTCTGTAGTAATAATTGGTGAAAAACCATTCAACAATACTTTATTAACATCAGAGATTTTATCTGATGCAGATTATATCAAAGATTATAAAGCAGAAGTTTGGTCACCAGTTGAGGTAAGTCCCGAAGGTGATCTAATAAGTGCAGGATTTAAATATTATTTCGGCCCTGTGCATTACAACACTTTAAAAGCATATGATGAAGGCGTTAGCAATAGGTCAGATAAGCTAGAGCTCGAAGAAATTGTTCACCTCGGCTATAAATGGTTAAGTTGGGTGAATAAGTGGTTTGTAATTCCAATTTTCAACTTCTTCCTCACCTTAAATTGGAGTATGGGGTTAATAATATTGATTTTAACTCTTATGGTAAAAATCATAATATCTCCATTAACCTATAAGTCATACATGTCATCTGCCAAGATGCGCGTATTGCGCCCTCAGATTCAGGATATAGAGAAAAAGTTCCCTGGAAAAGAACAAGATATGATGATGAAGAGGCAGCAGGCTACCATGGAACTATATAATAAGGCAGGGGTAAGTCCAATGAGTGGCTGTTTACCAATGGTTATACAAATGCCTGTCTTATTAGCTCTGTTTTTCTTTTTCCCATCTGCTATAGAATTACGTCAACAGAGTTTTTTATGGGCCGATGACCTTTCTACTTTCGATTCAGTGATACAATGGAGTGGAAATATTCCTCTGATTACAAAATTTATTGGAAACCATATAAGCATCTTCTGTCTACTAATGACAGTAACTAATGTTATATATGCTAAATATAATATGGCATCAATGGATACCGGACAGCAAACAATGCCTGGAATGAAAAGTATGCCTGTAATTATGAGTGTTTTCATGTTTTTCTTCCTAAATTCATACCCTTCAGGACTCAACTACTATTATTTCCTTTCAACACTAATTACTATCATTATTACAACGATAATGAAGAAAGTGATTGATGAAGATAAGATATTAATTCAGCTTGAAGCTAACAAGAAAAAACCTAGAAAAAAGAAATCAGGTTTTATGGCACGATTAGAGGAAGCGCAAAAACTACAAGAAAAGCAAGCACGTGAGCAAGCAAAGAAGAACTCGAAAAGATAATAGTATAACCGTTTGAGATCTGTTTGTGAACATAATATTTGATTAATTGTTTTATGAATATACATCTAAAAATTGTTTTGTTATGAGCGATGAAAAGAAAGTACTAGAGTACGACGAAGATGATTCCCTGAAGTTTATACAGCAATATCTTCCAGAAGAAATGCAAGACGAATTCACAGATGACGATATTAACTATATCGTCGATTTGGTTTATGAATTCTATGAAGAAAAGGGATTCCTCGATGAAAGTGATGATTCAGAAATCGAAATTGATGAAGAAGAATTGCTTGAGTACATCTTCGAGAATGCACGTGAGGACGCTATTAGAGATTATACCGACGAACAAATTGAGGCAATTGTAGCAGGGGAATTAGCTTATTGCGATACACTTAACTTGTTCGATTAAAACAAAACTATTATAAAGTATTTTATAACCAAAATTTTATAAGTATTATTCATTAAATTAAAATTAACTATGAAACAATTTTCTAAATTATTAGCGATAGCGGTGTTGGCCATATCACTTATTTTTTCAAGTTGCGGTGCCAACCGTACAGTTAAAGGTGGAGCTTTAGGTGCCGGATCGGGTGCAGCCGTAGGAGCTGGTGTCGGAGCAATTGCAGGCGGAGGAAGAGGAGCTGCTGTAGGTGCAGGTATCGGTGCAATCCTAGGAGGTGCAGCCGGAGCAATTATTGGTAATAGAATGGATAAGCAGGCTGCCGAGCTTGAACAGATTGAAGGAGCGCAAGTAGAAAAAGTAAACGAAGGAGAAGCTATAAAGGTTACATTTGAATCAGGTATTCTCTTTGCTACTAATTCTAGTACTTTAAACACTGCTTCACGTTCTTCATTAGATAAGTTTGCTACTTCACTTCAAAACAACCCCGACACAGATGTAGAGATTTATGGTCATACAGATAGCTCAGGAAGTGATGCTATAAATAACCCACTTTCAGAACGCCGTGCCGAGTCTGTTTATAACTATTTAAGCTCAAAAGGAGTTTCAGGTCTACGTATGTCATATGAAGGTTTCGGATCAAAACAACCAGTTGCCGATAACAGTACAGTTGCAGGTAGATCAGAAAATCGTAGAGTAGAAGTTTATATTTTGCCTAACGCAAAAATGATTGAAGAGGCAAAAGAACAATCTAACTAATTCTAAATTAGATTAACTAATAAATATTGAAAATAAAAGTTGCGTTGCCTCATTATGGGAACGCAACTTTTTGCATTAAATATAACTAAATATCTAAAAATGGCAGAAGATCTTTATATACCAACAGATGTTTCAAAAGAAGAAGTTTACAGGTCACTTTATCCACAATTAGAAGCATTATTAATTAGCGAGACTGACCAAATAGCTAATATGGCAAATATAGCTTCTGCACTAAAGGAGGCATTAGGCTTCTTTTGGGTTGGGTTTTATAGAGTTGTTGGTGAGCGACTGGTGTTAGGTCCTTTTCAAGGACCAATTGCATGTACTTCAATAGTTTTAGGTAGAGGTGTTTGTGGAAGTGCCTGGAAGCAAGCTAAAACAATTATTGTGCCCGATGTAGATAAATTTCCAGGACATATAGCTTGTAGTTCTCAATCCCGTTCAGAGATTGTAGTTCCTGTAAAACACAAAAATACCGTAGTTGCAGTTCTTGACGTAGATAGCAACCAGCTTAATTCATTCGATGAAACCGATTTATATTGGTTAGAAAAGATATGCGAATTATTATGAATTAATTTTCTCAACCGACGATGCATTTAATTCAACCACAGCACAACCCAACTGTTCAATTCTAATCGCAATCTTGTATTTTCCATCAATATTAACCATTTCGCCTTCTAATCCTGTGAGGGAGCCTTTTATAACTCTTACTTTCTCACCAGGTTGAAGATTGTTGGAGCTAAAGTCAACCTGATTATCTGTTTTGTCTAGCATAAACTTAAAGCTGTTCATTTGAAAAGCAGGTATCTCAGAGGGTTGATGCTCACCCCTTAAAACAAGATATCTTATAATTGAAGGTAATCTAATAACTCTTTGTTGCTCTTCAGTATCAACATTAACAAATATCATCATAGGTATAAGCACCCTTTCAACCTTTTTCTTCCTATCACTCCATTGTCTAATTTCTGTTTGCACTGGTAGAAAATTGTCTATATTTAAAGAGGTAAGATGATCTCTAACCTTTTTTTCATGATGCATTTTTACGTATGCGGCAAGCCACCTTTTATTCATAATCTTTCCATATTCTAATAGAATTCAGATTAAATATACTAGTTTTATTTCAGAAGCAAAAATACAAAAAAATCTTTAGCTATGTTTTAAACATATTTGCATATAATTTAAATCGTACAAATTTAATTGAACAAATAAAATCAGTTTTTTTATGTAAGTTTGTACATAGAAATTATTCAGAAGTTTATATCAATTATATAAAAATATTAATGAACAAAATATCTATTTTGCTCATACTGTTGTTTTGTAGTTTTATAAGTGCCTTTTCAAATGAACCTCCAGCTACAGAGATCAGAGCAGTTTGGTTAACAACTAACTACGGATTAGATTGGCCCCGCAACAGATCTAGTCAGGAATTTCAGAAAAGAGAGTTAATTACAATTTTAGACAGTCTCAAAAAACATAACTTCAATACAGTTCTGTTTCAAGTAAGAGCTCGGGGTGAAGTTTTCTATATCTCAGACATAGAGCCGCTTTCTTCAATTATAGTCTCTAGTGGTTATGGCAATGATAGGTTCGATCCTCTTACCTTTGCAATAGAAGAGTCTCATAAGCGTGGGTTAGAGTGTCATGCTTGGCTGGTTACCTATCCTTTGGGAGCAGATAAACATGTAAGAAGTTTAGGCTCAAAATCAATAACAAAGAAAGATCCAACAATCACTAAAAAGTTTAAAGGAGAGTGGTTTCTCGATCCGGGTAATCCACGCACAGATGATTATTTGCTTACCATTGTCAAAGAAATTGTTACTAAATATGATGTTGACGGCATACATATGGACTATATCAGATATCCCGATAATAGGGGTCAGTTTCCAGATGATGGCTTATATAGAACACATGGCAAAGGTAAATCCAAAAGCGATTGGAGAAGAGACAATATAACTAGGTTTGTAGGCAAATTATATAAAACAGTAAAAGAGATAAAACCTTGGGTTCAGGTAAGTAGTGCCCCTCTAGGTAGATATCGCACACTTAACGAAAGAGGTAGGGGATGGACTGCACATGAGACCGTATTTCAAGATGCAGGTAAATGGATGGAATTGGGCATTCACGACGCTCTTTACCCCATGATGTATTATAAAGATGAACTTTTTTACCCATATCTCGATGATTGGATGGTTAATAGTAATAATAGAATATTAGTGCCCGGGCTCGGTGCTTATCAAATGATAGAATTAAAATGGTTGCTTAAAGACATAACCGACCAAATCGATTACTCCAGAGAAAATAATACACATGGACAAGCCTATTTCAGAGCAGAAAATGTGCTTTCAAATACTAAAGGAGTTTTAAATAGCCTGATAAAATATTATCAGCATCCAGCCAAATTGCCTCCAATGGCGTGGTTGTCCGACAGTATCCCCGACAAACCGCACAGTATAAGTGCCGAAAGAAATGAAGATGGGTTATTTGAGTTAAGGTGGGATAGTAATAATAAAGACAGTAGGATAACATATAATGTCTATCGCAGTGAAACGGACGATTTCAGTAAAGATAACGCTCATTATATTATAGCAACCGGATTAAAAGAACCATATTATAGTTATTATGCAGTAAACAACGATTTGGCCTATTTCTATTATATAACAGTATCAGACTCATATCATAACGAAAGCGATGTTAGTAGTCCTGCTTTCTTTTATCATTCCGAAACTGTCAAATAATAAAAATTAATTAACTAAATTCCTGCTAAAGTAATAGTTAGGTGAATGAAATAATAAATGACAAGTAAATCTATTTAAAATCAGAAAAATAGAATAATTTTGTAATTATGGAAGCTAATTTCAAATTAAGAGAACAAGTTAAAGAAGAGTTTACTGAGTATCTTACCCTTCATAAGCATCGAAAGACTCCCGAACGGTTCGCTATACTCGATCATATATATGCTTTCAAAGGTCATTTCGATATAGAAGATCTCTTTAATTTTATGACGGACAATGATTTTCCCGTTAGCAGAGCAACTCTTTATAACACGATGGAGCTTTTATTAGATTGCAGATTAGTAATAAAGCATCAGTTTGGTGCAAATATTTCCAAATATGAAAGATCATATGGTAATGAAAACCACAATCACATAATTTGTACGATGTGTGGAGATGTGCGTGAAATGAAAAATGATGAACTGCTTACTACAACTCAGCTTAAAAAAATAAGAAAATTTACTATCAATTATTATAGTATGTATATCTATGGAATTTGTAGTAAATGTAGCCATGCAAAAAGGATGGAGTTAATGAGAATAGAGCGTCAGAATAAAAAAGAAAAATCAAAAAATAAATAATATAATAGTTTATCAAATGAAAGTTGATGTGATTTTAGGACTCCAGTGGGGAGACGAAGGAAAAGGAAAAGTAGTTGATGTGCTTACACCAAACTATGAAATTGTAGCTCGTTTTCAGGGCGGACCAAATGCAGGTCATACATTAGAGTTTGAAGGACAGAAATATGTTTTAAAATCTATTCCTTCAGGTATTTTCCAAGAGGGAAAAATGAATATAATAGGAAATGGAGTAGTCATAGATCCTGCACTGTTTAAACAGGAGGTCGAAAAACTCGAGGAAACCGGCCATATCCTTACCAACCGCCTCTGTATATCTAAAAAGGCTCACCTTATATTACCCACGCACAGGCTTCTTGATGCAGCCTCAGAAACAGCTATGGGCGAAGAAAAAATTGGTACTACAGGTAGAGGGATAGGACCTACATACACCGATAAAATTAGTCGCCACGGGTTAAGGGTAGGCGACTTGTTTCATAATTTCGAAGAGAAGTACCAAAAAGCTGTAGATCGTCATAAAAATATACTCAACAAATATAGCATCCAGTATGATTTAGAAGCTCTTGAGAAAGAGTGGTTCGCGGGTGTCGAGAAAATGAAGCAATACGAAGTTATCGATAGCGAGTATTATATCAATAAACATATTTCAAATGGCGGTTCAGTTTTGGCAGAAGGTGCACAAGGTTCATTACTGGATATCGATTTCGGATCTTATCCATTTGTAACTTCTTCAAATACAATTTGCGCCGGTGCATGCACAGGGCTTGGAATTGCACCTCAGCAAATTGGTGACGTCTACGGTATCTTCAAAGCATACTGCACAAGGGTGGGTAGCGGACCTTTCCCAACTGAACTATTCGATAATGATGGCCAAAAATTACGCGACAATGGCAATGAGTACGGATCAGTTACCGGAAGACCCCGTCGTTGTGGATGGATAGACTTAGTTGCATTGCGCTATACAATCATGTTAAATGGGGTAAACAACCTGGTAATGATGAAAAGCGATGTGCTCGATAGTTTTGATACAATAAAAGTATGTGTGTCTTATACTGTCGATGGTGTAGAAACTGAGGACCTCCCTTATGATATATCAGAAAACATTATACCCAATTATATCGAGATTCCAGGATGGAAAACAGACATGACCGCAATGAGATCTGAAAATGAATTCCCAGAAGAATTTAATAATTATATCACATTCCTCGAAGAAGAGCTTGGAGTACCAATTTCAATTGTTTCAGTAGGACCCGATAGAGCTCAAACAATTATTAGATAACAACTAAGTGCTTTTTTGAACTTTTAAATGAGTGATTGCGTTAAATTATAACAGATAATTTTATTTATGGCAACAATTTGGATTTTATTTATTGCAATAGCTATTGTAGGATGGCTTGTTCAAGCACGTCTTCAAAGCAAATTTAAGAAGTATTCAAGAATACCATTACGCAACGGTATGACCGGTAAAGAGGTAGCTGAGAAAATGCTGCAAGAAAACGGTATATACGATGTTCAGGTAATCTCAACCAGAGGGCAGCTTACAGATCACTATAATCCTCTAAAAAAAACTATTAATCTAAGCGAGCCTGTATATGGTTCTTATAGCGTTGCAGCAGCAGCAGTAGCAGCTCACGAAACCGGTCACGCACTTCAACATGCAAAAGGATACGGACCATTAAAAATGCGCTCAGCACTAGTGCCAATAGTATCTTCCACCTCAAAATGGGTAATGTGGGTTATATTGGCAGGAATACTTATGTTACAGTCGTTCCCAGGCCTACTATGGATTGGTATCGGTATGTTTGCACTAACAACCCTGTTTAGTTTTATTACATTACCGGTAGAGAAAAATGCCACCAATCGCGCTCTCAGATGGCTAAGCAGCGCAGGCATCACCGATGTAAGTAATCATACACAGGCTGAGGATGCACTAAGATGGGCAGGATACACCTATGTAGTAGCAGCTTTAAGTTCACTGGCAACACTCCTTTATTATGTAATGATAGCTATGAGTGGAAGCAGAAGATAAATAAATATGAAGACTATCCTAATCACCGGAGGCTCTGGCATGATTGGTGTCAGGCTCACAGAAATGCTTAAAGCAAAGGGCTATTCGGTGATTTGGCTTAGTCGCAAAAGAAATATTAAAGCAGAGATACCCCGTTATAGTTGGGACTATCGCAAAGGAGAGATTGATACAGAGGCCTTAAAGCAAGCAAATATCGTAGTACATCTTGCTGGCTCAAATTTGGGAGATGGTAGCTGGACAAAGGCCAAAAAGCAAGAGATTGTCGAAAGTCGCATCCTCACAACAAAACTACTTCTCCAAACATATAAATCTTTAAATATACAACCCGAAGCATTTATTTCTGCCTCAGCCGTTGGATACTATGGAATGCATACAGATGATAACATCTACACCGAAGAAAGTCCACCAGCTAGAAATGATTTTTTAAGTCGTACATGCAAAAAATGGGAGTCTGCTGCATTTCAGTTTAATGAAGAACTGAAGGTACGCGTAGTAGCCCTACGAACATCCTTTGTAATATCAAAAGAAAGCGAAGCCTTTAAAAAAATGATATTACCCACACGTTTTGGCCTGGGGGCTCCAATGGGAGATGGTAAACAGTATATGAGCTGGATTCATATCGATGATCTATGCAATTTATATATCAAGTCCATAGAAGACAGCTCTATGAGTGGCGTATATAATGCAGTTGCACCCCACTTATCAACCAATAAAGAATTCATGCATACCCTTGCAAAAGAGTTAAATCGACCTTATATAATACCAGGAATTCCATCATTTCTTTTAAAATTAATTATGGGAGAAGCTTCTGGTATGATACTAGAAGGAATCCAGGTATCCTCACAAAAAGTCATAGATTCAGGATACAAATTTTTATATCCCACTGTAAAAGAGGCAATCCATGCCTCGTTAGTTTAGAATGAAATTATTCTTTATATAATCTCATTCTCAATTTTAAGTTTTTCAATGATTTCTTTAACACACTTCTCAAAAACAATCTTCTTTTTCCAATGTTTAATTTAAGTATTATAGTCGAATTCACATAAATGAATATGGACTAATTCTCATCATTCCAATATAAAAGTAAATTCTAAAATGACTCCAATAAATGAAAATGCTCCGGTTAAAGCAAAAGAAAGTATTCAGATAGAAGCCTCTCCAGAAAAGGTTTGGCAAATCCTCTCCGATATTAATAATTGGAATAAGTGGAATTCAGATATTCAATTTGCAAAAATTAACGGAGAACTTAAAGCAGGTACAACTTTCAATTGGAATAGCATGGGCACTAAGATAATGTCAACACTTCACACCGTAACACCTCTCCATGAGATAGGGTGGAGTGGTAGAACCTTTGGCGCATTTGCAATACATAACTTCAAAATCACCGCAGAAAATGGATATACAACTGTGTTAATAGAAGAAAGTATGGAAGGGTTTTTAATGCGTTTATTTAGAGGATATATGCAAAATACTTTAGAAAATGCAATTAATAAATGGCTCACACAAATAAAAGAAGCTGCAGAGATGGATGCAGCTAATTAATTGAATTTCTTAAAATCTCAAACAATTAAAGATTATGATAAAATTAAATCCCTATCTCAATTTCGATGGTAACTGCGAAGAAGCATTTAACTATTATAAAAAAGTATTCGGAGTAGAATTTTCTTATTTCTCCAGAATGTCAGAAATGGAAAATTATGAATTTCCCGAAGAAGATAAAAATCTTGTAATGCATGTAAGCTTACCCCTGGGCAATGATGTCCTCATGGGCTCAGATGTTTCCTCTTCTATGAAATCTATGTTCAAGCATGGAAACAACAATTATATAAGTCTCACGCCCACAAGTAGAGAAGAAGCAGATAGATTATTTCAGGAACTCTCTGCAGGCGGCGAAGTCGAGATGCCTATGGAGGAAATGTTTTGGGGCGACTACTTTGGAAGCTTCAGGGATAAATTCGGAATATACTGGATGATAAATTATTATATAGGAGAACCACAAGCATAAATAATTATCTCAGTTTTGTGTTTATATTGAATGCAACTAAAGTTTTAAACCACAATGTTCAACATTTATAGGTCTTGACTTTAGTTGCATTTATAATTTTATTAAATTTCTAATTCGATTTAGCAATTCGAAATAGTTTTCCAGAGTCGGTAACAGCATAAAGAGCACCATCACTACCTTCTTCAACATCTCTTATTCGTTCATTCTGATCAACCAGCAGCCGTTCTTCACCTACCACCTTGTTGTCTCTAAAAACTAAACGAGCAATATGTTTACTACTTAGACCGCCAATAAATAGATTATTTTCCCATTCCGGAATTACGTTAGAACTATAGAAAGTCATCCCACCTGGCGAAAGTACCGGGTCCCAGTAATAAACCGGTTGCTCCATATCTTCATGCTGTGTAATGCCATCTCCAATTGTATTTCCGTTATATTCGATACCATATGTAATTGTTGGCCAACCATAATCTTTTCCTGGTTCAATAAGATTTATCTCATCACCACCACGTGGTCCCATCTCGCTAATCCATATATCTCCGGTTGTAGGATGAATGTCCAGCCCTTGCGGATTGCGATGTCCATAACTATAAATCTCAGGCAATGCACCAGGCGTATTAATTAACGGATTGCCATCCACTGGCTTTCCATCAGGTGTAATATGCAAAACCTTACCGTGAGCAGTTTCAAGTTTCTGTGCATTATAACGAGTCTCAATGCTCGAGCGTTCACCGGTGGTTACAAAAATATTCCCCGCCTCGTTAAACACCAATCTACTTCCAAAGTGCATACTATTATCAAAATAAGGAATTGCACGATAAATGGTTGTGAAATTCTCAATTACCGATTCATCATCAGATAATCTGCCTTTACCAACAGCGGTTAATGAACCTTGAGAAGTACGTTCTGCAAAAGAGAAAAACAACATTCTACTAGTTTCAAAATCAGGTGCAGGAGCCACATCCAGCAAGCCACCCTGATTTCTGTCGTCAACTTCCGGGAAGCCGGTTATTGCCTCACTAACTTCGCCTTCTTTAGTTACAATACGCATGGTACCACCTTTTTCAGTAATGGCAAATCTGCCATCAGGTAGTTCCACCACTGCCCACGGACTATCCAATTCTGAAGTTAACGTAGTTACAGAATAAGGCGTTTCAGTCTTTACACCCGCAATCCTAGTCTGCCCGTCAAAAGCAGGCTGGTAACTGGTGTTAGGGTCCTGTGTCTCAACCGGAGGCAACATCTCAGCAGGTAGTTCCTCTTCGTTATTCGTTTTGCGCTCGTCACATGAAGCAGAAGAAAATAGAAATAAAACTGCTATTAAAGCGGTGATTTTTAAATGATACATGTCGATATTTATTAATTAAACTTCATATTTAGTTCATATAAAACAACAACAATATCAGTTTTGTTTATTTTATTTCACGTTCTATCCATTTAGATCTATTCGGAGGAGTAGGAGAAGTCACTTTTTTACGAGGTGTAACTCTCAACTCTTCAAGCAAAACCTCTACAGCCTTCTCAATTGATGGGTCGTTACCTTTGGCAAGTTCCTCTGGTCTATCCACAACTTCAATGTCTGGATACACACCTATTCCTTCAATTATCCACTCACCATTCTCATCATAAATACCAAACATTGGCACAGATATATAACCACCGTCAACCAATCTGGCATTTCCCGAAATACCAACCAATCCTCCCCATGTGCGAGTACCAATTAGTTTGCCTTCACCCGTTTTACTAAAGAAATAAGGAAATGCGTCACCTCCCGAAGAAGAATAACCATTTATAAGCATAGCCTTTGGCCCGTCGTGTGCCAAACCTGGCGATTTCATAGGCTGCTCAATACCATTTCTATGCCAGTATACCAGCGTTCGTCGGTTTACCAAGTCAATCATCCTGTCGGGTATAAATCCACCCCCATTATATCTGTCGTCAATAATCAAAGCATCTTTATGGTTGTAAGCCAACATACCTTTAAAAAGTTCTCTGTTACCTTCAACAGCAGTGTTCGGAACGTGAATATATCCAATCTTACCATCCGATAATTTATCAACCAAATTACGTCTTTCATTTACCCAATCCAGATATCTCAACTCATGCTCACTAGTAATGGTTTTAACCTGGTATGAATGAGCGCCCGATTCAGACGAAGAACTGTTGACCGTTAACTCAACATACCTTCCACCCATATTTTCAAGTAGCTCATACGGGTTCTTATCAACAGTTACATCCTCACCATTTATCTTGATTATATAATCACCCTCTTTCACATCAACCCCACTTTCGGTAAGAGGTGAACGTCTGCTCTCATTCCAATTCTCACCCTGGTAAATCTTTGTAATCTTATATCTGTTGGCCTTCAAATCAGCCATCAGCTCAGCACCAAGCAAACCACCATTTATTCTATCCACGCTACCAATATCTCCCCAGTCAACATACGCGTGACCAGTATTTGTTTCGCTTATCACCTCATTAAGTATGTAGTCCAAATCATACCTGCTAGGCACATAAGGTAGCATAGCACCATAAGTTTCTTTTATGCCAGCCCAATCCACCCCGTGAATATTATCCACATAAAAATAGTCCCTAAAAATTCTGAATGCATCTTCATAAATTTGGTTCCACTCCAACTTAGGATCAATTTTCATAACAAGGTTTGTCAGATCAATCTTTCCGTCACCAGCTTTTTGTCCAGGCTGATTTTTAGCAATCATAAAATCACCATTTCTACGATATATAAGTGATTTGCCATCAGCAGAAGGCGTTACAAAGCCCACACCATCTAAAATATCTTCACTCTTTTCTTCTTTTATATTGTATCTCATTGTTTTGTTGCCCGAAGAATAAAGCAATCCCTCTTCCACAGTACCGTGAATATTGTAATTACCATTAGGCATCGTTAAAACCTCTATTCTATTTTGAATTCCATCCAAATCGATAGTAATCTTTTCATCTTTTGATTTAGAAGTACTCTCTTTCGATCCATTAGACTCATTCGCGTCTTTCGATCCTTCTGCCATATCATCACCATAAGGCTCTACATCAATCTTATTTGGTGATAAACTCGAACCATCGTCTTTCAACGGAATTGCATACACACGTGTAGCATTATTATACAGATAATCAAACTCGAAGCTACTAAATTCCAAGTTGAAATCTCTATTAGACAAGAAGAACAAAAACTTTCCATCTCTGCTAAATACAGGGTCACTATCCGAAAATGCAGCATCAGTGATTTGATGTTTATGACCGGTTGATATGTTATATAGCCAAAGAGCCGACTGATAGTTGGGCGACGATTTACTGTACGCTATCCATCCTCCATCATACGAAAAGGTGTAATCACTAATCTCTTCTGCCGAGGCTTTATCAACAGCCACCTGGCCACCGTTAGCAGCATCAACCAACCAAAGTGTCATCGACCTGTCGCTGAATAAAAGATGGGTATTTTGTGGCGACCACACAGCTTGATTTTTCCAAGCTTTAGAACCACTTGTTAACTTACGCGGCTCTGCTCCCTTTTTATTATCTATAAGGTAAAGTTCATACTCACCTGTTTCATCTGAGTAGTAGGCAATCTGCTTACCGTTAGGCGACCAAATTGGCGATATTTCTCTAACTCCTTGCGTGTTAGTTAGGTTCACTATCTCACCATTCTCTGCAGGAACACTAAATATATCACCTCTGGCTTCAATTAACGCTCTCTTACCAGTTGGCGAAAGAGAATAACTGCCCACAAAATCTTTTACATTTTTAAAGCTCGATTGTAAGTTTGGGTTATCATATTTTATCGAAACCGAAACCTTTTCAGTTACCCCGCTCTGTAAATTCAGTACATACAGAAATCCACCGTTCTCGTATACCAGTTTTCCGTTACTCCCCGAAGGCCACATAACATCAAAATCGGTATGCGAAGTAACTTGCACATCCTCACCAGTAGTTGTATTATAACTCCAGATGTTTAGTCTGGTATCACGGTCCGAAGCATAATAAATATTGTTTCCATACCATGTAGGCCATTGATCCGTACCCGCCCAATGTGTCATTTGCTCTGCACTGTTTTCATCTAAGTTATATCTCCACAATTCGGTAGCTCTACCACCTTTATATCTTTTCCATGTTCTAAATTCCCTGTCAACAGGAGTAAAGCAAATTTCAGATCCATCAGGTGAGAAGGTTGCAAAACCACCATTTACAATTGGAAGCGGCTGTTCCATTCCACCATCTAAACTAACAGTAAAATATTTCCCATTTCTTTCACCAAAGGAAGTTCTGTTTGCCCTAAATAAAATGCTTTTACTATCGGGGGTCCAATCTAAAACCACATTATCATAACCACCACGCGGAGGCATCATTCCTTCCGAATTGTAATATGTAAGCTGTCTGGCAGCACCCCCCTCAGAAGGCATTACCCAAATTTGCCTGTTTCCCGAATACTCTGCAGAAAACGCTATCCATTTACCATCAGGCGAAATTTTAGGAAACAGCTCTAAACCCCGATGTGAGGTTAACCTTTTGGCCTCGCCTCCACCATTATTCACACTCCATATATCACCCGCATAAACAAAAGTGATAAGGCTCCCGTTTATATCAGGGAAACGCAACATTCGTGCATCTTCAAAAGCATTAGCCTGAAGAAAAAGCATTGATATTAAAACAGATAAAACAATTTTTCGCATAAATATTCTATTCTTATTATTACTGCAAATTTACATAAAATAACTCAATTTTTTCAACGATATAAAAAAGATGTTATCTTTGTTTTTATTAAACTAGTTAAGAATGAAAAAGATATATTTACTGCTTATAATCTTGTTCTATATTATATCACAAGCAATATCTGCACAAGAAACCAAACCTTCAATCTACCTAATAAATATAAAAGAAAATATAGGTAGCAATACCTGGATTTATCTTCAAAACGGATTGCACGAAGCACAAGAGCGCGATGCCGACATGGTTTTATTGCATATGAATACCTATGGTGGTGGGGTGTTGGAGGCCGACTCAATGCGCACAGCCATACTTAATAGCAAGCTCCCCGTTTATGTTTTTATTGATGTAAACGCAGCATCTGCAGGTGCTCTTATTTCAATTGCATGCGATTCTATTTTTATGCGAACAAGTGCCTCAATAGGTGCAGCCACGGTTGTTGATGGTGGTAGTGGGGCAGCAGCCCCCGATAAATACCAATCGTATATGAGAGGTATAATGCGGGCAACTGCCGAAAGCCATGGTAAAATTACAACTTTTGAAAATGGCGATTCGATAAGCAAATGGCGACGCGATCCTAAAATTGCCGAAGCAATGGTAGACGAGAGGGTAGTGGTGCCAGGTTATGCCGATTCCACACAGATATTAACCCTCACTGCTAGTCAAGCCGTAGAATTGGGTTATTGCGATGGTATAGCTGAAAGTGTGCACGAGGTAATTGTGTCTCATTTAGGGTATAACGATTACGATTTGGAAGCCTACAATCCCACATTTTATGATAAGATAAAAGGCATACTTACCAATGGTGTGCTTCAGGCATTTTTGATTATGTTTATTCTCGGAGGTATATACTTCGAGCTTCAATCGCCCGGTGTAGGCTTCCCAACAGCAGCTGCAATAACAGCCGCAATACTCTATTTTACGCCCCTTTACCTTACTGGCTATGCCCAGAATTGGGAGGTTCTGTTGTTTGTGCTGGGGCTCATCTTTATAGTCTTCGAGATATTTGTAGTACCCGGTTTTGGGTTCACGGGCATTGCGGGAATAGTTTTCATATTCATCTCGCTCGTTTTGGCACTCGTAGGCAATGTCAATTTCAATTTCGAAGGACTCCCAGCTAGAGAAGTGTTTAGGGCATTTATGACAGTACTAGGAGGAATGGGCATGGGAATGATTTTAATAATATACCTGAGCAGTAGAATCGGCAAAAAAGGATTTCTTAGAAATGTTGCCCTATTGGCCGATCAAGAAGGATACTACTCCGTTTCTTTACAGCCCGATTTACTGATTGGTAAAACCGGAATTGCTGCAACCGTGTTGCGCCCCTCTGGCCGAGTTAATATAGATGGAGAATTTTATGATGCCGTATCCTTATACGGAATGATAGAAAAGGGCGACGAAATTATTGTAAAGCGATATGAGAGCTTTCAGTTGTATGTAGTAAGAAAGGAGTAAAGATTAATGACTAAAGACTAAGAGCGTCTCGCCCTAATACACTTAACTGTAAAGTGAATAAGGTGAAACAGTTATAATAAAAAAATCCCTGGGATTAAATTTAATCACAGGGATTTTTTTTCACTAGCTTATTAAAGTCAGCTAATCAAATTTTAATTATATGCTTCAATCTCATCTGGTGAATAAGCTGCTTTTTTCGCAAAGAAATAGATGAAATAAGGCACTATAAACAAAATTATTATCCAAAGAGCATTGCTTATAATACCACCTCTTTTCATGTTGTTAACAAAAATGTGCCCTAGCATTCCATTCACAACCATTGCCATTCCAATTATAAGATTGGTATTTCCGCCACCACCCATCATAAATGGTACAATTAAAACAGCAACGCCAATAAGCATCACCAATACGCCGATGTATTTTGCAAATTCTTTCATGTGAGTATAATATAATATTTTGTAATTGATTTCGTGACACAAATAAACACAAAATTCAACAAACGAGGAAATTATTTGAGATAAAAATTGTCTTTAATCTCTTTTCGACACTAAATAAACGCTATTTTATTTATATTTGTCAAATGTTTATCCTGAATGAGGTGAAGTTGTGAAAAATATATTGCGTCTATTATATCAGTGGTTATTTTTTGTTCCAATCTTTCTTGTAATAACAATTGTTACAGCTTTAATTGTAATGATTATGGCTCCACTGTTTGGAAGTAAAACATGGGGTTACTACCCGGCCAAATGGTGGTCGCGACTCACTTGTTGGCTATCATTATGCAAAATAAGTACTAGGGGACACGAAAACCTCGATAAAAACAGATCATATGTCTTCGTTGCAAATCACCAGGGAGCATTCGATATTTTTCTTACTTACGGATTTCTGAATCATAATATTGTATGGATGCAAAAGCATAGTCTCCGTAGCTTGCCATTAGTTGGTTATGCATCAAAAATGGCTGGGCATGTTTTTGTAAATAACACAAATGCAACAACCAGGGCATTTACATTAAAAGAGGCAATATCAAAAGTAAAAGATGGAGTATCAATAGTTATATTCCCTGAGGGAGCACGCACACATACCGGAAAGATGAGACAATTTAAAAAAGGAGCTTTTTATATCGCTACAGAAGAGAAGTTGCCAATTGTACCCATTACAATAAACGGACCTTTTGATGTTCTTAAAAGGGGCACATTAGACCTTAAACCGGGTAAATTAGAACTTGTAATACACAAGCCAATACCAACAGAAAATATTTGTGAGGATGATATTCCCGAACTGATAGATACAACAAGAGAGATTATTTATTCAGCACTTTGGGAAAAGTATAAATAGTTAGCGAGAAATATAAATAGTTTGCATATTACCGAGATGAGACCTATATAAAAAAGGAATGGTTGTCTCACGACAACCAATCTTCATTGTTAACCTTAAATCTAATACCATGAAAAACACGATGCAAATATATAGTGTTTATGCTTACCCTCCAAATAATATGACATGAAAAGTGGTGTATTTAAAATTATTTAATACTTTATTTCGTTTTAACTTACGAATTAGCACTTTTATTAGTATTTATTTACAACTATCGCACACAAATTGTCTTTCTTGTATGGCTTATTATTTAATCGTAAATCTTGTTCGCAAAGAAATTCAATAAACTCAAATTATATCTATACCATCTTCTAGTGGCCGTTTGCTTGCCACCAAACTGAAGTAAAAACCTTGAGCGACCGGCATTCTTATTCAAGAACCCCACATCCATATAGTCGAAAAACTTAAAACCCTTATTCTCTGCCAGCTGCATAGCAGAATAGAGTGTAAATATAGTTGGATGAAGAAATTTATACCTCTTGCTCTTTCCCCAGTAATATAAGCAGTATACAGTTTCATTACCTTCAAATCCGAGAACTGCACCACCAATAATTTTATTCTGATAACGTGACAAAATTATCTTTCCCTTTCCATTTAATATATAGTGATGAAAGAAGTTTTCGAAATATTTGTAAGGAGGAAATCTGTGAGTAATCTTTTTATTGTTAGTAAGCTCAATGAGCTTATAAATCTCAGGTAAATTATCTTCAGAAGTAAATTCCTCAATCTTCACACCCTTCTTAATTGCTTTATTTACCTGATTTCTTCTAGAATTAGATAGCTGGTCCCATATTTTTCTTTTACGTTGCAGCGAGTTTTTCACATTAATCCACTTAACAGAGTAAAATCTATTCTCCCTAAAACCCTTATACCCAAAAATACTACTGCCCAGTGAGTCGTAACGAATCAAAAATACTTTGTTTTTAACCTCATCAACCAGTCGCGAAATAAGCAGATGAAACAGATCGATTTTAGAAATGCTTTTGTCAAAAAATGAAGGTTGCTGCGAAATAAAACACCTTTTAAAAAGCGATCCATGAAGATACCTGTTTCGTCTAACAATCACTGCAAACATTGCAGCCACAGGTTGCCTCTCTTTAAAAGCAACCAGCATAAAAGGTTTATAGGTAGGTGCACTGTTATACCAATCGAAAGAAGATGAATAGTGAAAGAAATTACTATCCTCTAAATACGGCAAATCTTCCTTATTATAATAAATATTTACGCTATATTCCATTACTTTTAAATCACATCATTTAACATGACAAGCAAATATAATAAAAATAATTAAACAACAGGAGTAACCTTGGTTCTAAAAGGTTTGTCGTAACAAATAACCTTTATTTTTTGTAATTTTGAAGTTCTATCGAAAGACCGAATAAAAGAAGTAAAAATATGAGTAAAAAGATTTTAGTAACTGGTGGAACCGGATATATTGGTTCGCACACAGTTGTTGAGTTGCAACAAGCAGGCTACGAGGTTGTTATAATAGACAATCTGTCAAATTCTAACGAAGAAGTATTAGACGGTATTGTTAATATTACCGGCAAACGCCCCATCTTCTTTAATATAGATTGCACAGATATGAATGCACTAACACCCCTTTTTAGTGAACATGCATTTGTTGGTATCATTCATTTTGCTGCAAGTAAGGCAGTAGGTGAGTCGGTACAAAAACCACTATTATACTACCGTAATAATCTGGTTTCGCTAATTAACCTTCTTGAGTTAATGCCTCGGCATAATGTAAAAGGAATTGTATTCTCGTCTTCATGCACGGTGTATGGAGAACCGGACAGTAACCCTATCGATGAAAATGCACCAATCAAGCCCGCTGCATCACCCTACGGAAACAGTAAGCAGATAAACGAAGAGATAATTAAAGATTTCATTCACTCGGGTGCAGATGTAAAGAGCATCATACTCCGATATTTCAACCCGATTGGCGCGCACCCCTCGGCCGAGATTGGCGAGCTGCCACTTGGAGTGCCTCAAAACTTGGTGCCATATATTACTCAAACCGGACTTGGTATAAGAGAGCAATTAAGCGTTTTTGGCGATGATTATGATACTCCCGACGGATCTTGCATCAGAGATTTTATTAACGTGGTAGACCTCGCTAAAGCGCATGTTATAGCAATTGAAAGGATGCTTAATGATAAATCAAACGATAAGGTAGAGATATTTAACCTTGGCACCGGCATTGGTGTATCGGTATTAGAACTGATTAATCTTTTCGAAAAAGTATCGGGCACTTCTCTCAATTACAAGATAGTTGACAGACGAGAAGGAGATATAGAAAAGATTTGGGCACAACCCGATAAAGCAAATAACGTGCTCGGTTGGAAAGCAGAAAAAAGCATTGAAGAAACAATGGATTCTGCTTGGAAATGGCAACTTCGTTTACGCGAAAAAGGCGTAATGTAAAAAACAGAATTGGTGATTTCTATCTTTAGAAGTAATATTCTATTATCAGATAGAAATCATCTTTTCCATCTTCAGTTTTAGTTATTTCAATCTTATCTTCGCGAGCCAGCCAACCTATAGCAGTATATATTTCTTTCTTAGATAAGCCAGTTTCTTCACTCAATTTCTTTGCGGTCCAACTCTGTTTGTTAGAAAGTAGGTTCCAAATAATACCTGCATTTGTTCCGATGTGTCTTTTTTCCATATTTTTATTAGTTTTTGAGCTCCACCACTTATACAAAGAAAGTAGGGTAGTAATAAAACGAATCTAATTAACATTTTGTTTTAACAGAGTTGCAAAAAAATTAGATATCGACACAAAAAAAATGGATATAACAACAGAATCAGAAATAAGAATAAATGGTAAAATAAAGGTAGATAGCTGGTATAGCTATCAATAAACTATCAATTCTGTCTAGTATGCCCCCATGACCCGGAATGAGATTGCCAGAGTCTTTAACCGAACTAGTGCGTTTTATGAGAGATTCAAACAGGTCGCCCATGGTTCCAAAAATTGCAATTACAACTGCCGAGCCAATCCAAAATACAACCGAATACTCTGAATAAAATCTTGCAAATACTAATGAAGCAATTACCGTAAACAATATACCTGCAACAAACCCTTCAACAGTTTTCTTAGGAGAGATATGTTCCATGAGCTTTCTCTTGCCAAGGAGCGATCCAAAAAAGTAAGCAGCGGTGTCGTTAACCCAAATAAACACAAAAATTGCCAGTACCGGCGCATAATGATAACCCACGCCACCCATTTCGCCAGGGAAGAAATACGACATAAACAATAGCAAACTCATTGGCATAGTTACATACATCTGTCCAAATCCAGAATATATAATACCATGCAAAATATCTTGTCGTTTAATAAATATTGCCGAGGAAATTAAAATCAGCAAATAAAGCAGCACAGATATCGGCAGTGCAATTAGTGATATCTCCTCCAGATATAAAAATACCGAGAAGAATATCACCACTCCCATTACAATGTTGAAGATCTTGCTTATAGCGTGCGAAGTATCCTTCTCCATCATTCTATAAAACTCAAACAGACTAATACCCAGTATAGTTCCGAATATTGCTACAAATGAGAATCTGCCTCCAAGTACACCTAAAAGGATAAACAGGATATATAAAGTGCCTGCCACTGCACGCGTACCAATATCTTTTAATTTCAAACCATGTTAATTTTGGTCGTCTATAGTATTATCCTGATTTTCTGTAGTTACATCTTCAGAAGTCTTTTCAGAAGTTTCTCCTTCAGAATCTAAAGCTTCTCCTTCAGCATCTAAAGCTTCTCCTTCTGCACCCTCAGTTTCCTCTTCTTCAACCACTTTTTCAAGGTCGATATTGTTCTCCATCAGAATATTATACCATGATATTATTTTTTTTACATCAGAAGTATATACACTCTCTTTATTATAGTTGGGGAGCACCTCTTCAAGATAATTGAAATAATCTTTTCCAGATGATTTAGCCCCAAGAGAAACCTTATTGCCGCTTTCTTTTTCTTTAATTGCTTTTAAAACATCCCTTAAAGGAGTATCACCCTCGTTGGTGTATATCGATACATCACTTAAAGCAACAACCTTTTCGTGCATATATACAGGAATACGTTTTCCATCAGTAAGAGATTCAACAACATTCATATTTTTGTTTGTAGAAATTAATTTGTACAAACCCGGTTTACCGGTTACAGATAATATTTTGGTTAGCATATTTTATTTTGTTTATTAAATATCATTATATATAAAACTGTGCAAAAGTAATCAGACTATGCTTTATTCGCAACTTTTAAAGAATAATCTATTCTAAATTATTTTTACAACCACACTACTTGTTATAATAATTACTACTTTCGTAATCATAACTACGTAAATAGAATGAATATGTTTAACAAAATTGCAATGATAAGTATAGTCGCTTCACTCATGCTCTCATGTACCGGAAATCGCACCAATAATAGTGATAATAACGCCAACGGTGGTGATAATGAAGAGGTTGCAGCAACCAATGTAACCCAACTTACCGAAGCAAAAAGCGGAGAATTATTTCTTCTCATTGGCACATATACATCAAAAGAAGGTAGCAAGGGAGTATATGTTCACCGTTTCAATACCGAAACGGGCAGTTCAGATTCCATAAGCATGGTAGAGGCCAATAACCCCTCATACCTAGCTATAAGCCCATCTCAAGATTATGTTTATGCCGTTGGAGAAGATGAAAACAGCGGTGTATATTCATTCTCATTCGATAAAAAAAGTGGCACATTAATACCAATAAACTTCCAACCCACACTCAGTTCTGGTCCGTGCTATATTACAATCGACCCGAGCGGCAAAAACATATACACAGCCAATTATGGCGGTGGAAGCATCTCCTCATTTCAGGTTAATACCGATGGCAGCCTCACGCCAGCAACATCCGTACTATCGTTCCAAGGATCGGGCCCCGACACAACCCGACAAAAAAGTCCGCATTTACACAGCGTAATGTTTACATCCGCCGGTGATTACTTATTTGCCACCGACCTGGGCAGCGATAGGTTATACCGCTTAAGCAGCACAAACTCACCCTTTGAAGGACAACCAAGCATAGACGAAAGAAGCCTAAGAGTATTTGATATGCCCCCCGGAACCGGTCCAAGGCACTTTGCCTTTCACCCCGATGACGATAAATATCTCTATATATTAGGCGAGCTATCGGGCGAAGTAGCACTATTTGATTACGCAAATGGCGACATTTCGCATAAGCAAACAGTAGTTGCCGACAGCGTGGGCGCACGAGGCAGTGCCGATATACACATTACGCCCGATGGACGATTTCTGTACTCATCAAACCGACTACAAGCCGATGGTATAGCCATATTTGCAATCAACGCCGACGATGGAACACTCGAAAAAGTTGGCTACCAACCCACAGCCCGTCACCCTCGCAATTTTGTGATCACACCAAACGGCAAATACCTTCTTGTGGCCGGCAGAGACGACAATAAAATTCAGGTTTTCGAAATCAATCAAGATACCGGATTGCTAACCAATACAAATCAGGATATATTGATTGATAAACCGGTGTGTTTGAAGTTAATATAATCGTATCCTTTCAGCTAATTGAATAAAATAGTCATTAGACAAAATATTTAATTCCTGGGGATTATAATCTTTTCATGATCATAGTTTTTAACAACAATACAAACTCTCCGAATTCTTTTGCAAAGAAAAAGAAGAAAAGTAAATCCAGATATGCATATCATCTAAATTCCACACACGGGGTAGGGATATAGATGTTTTTCCGTCTGAACGAACTGCAATCCCCGAAAAACTATCAACAAAGTTTTCTTTAGCATTAAAAGCTACAATATTAATCTGGTCGTTATCTTTTGCCGTACCTTTTGAGGTTGCATTTTGCTCGTCCCACGAGAATGTTACAGAATTATTTTTATCATCCAACTCAAACATAATATTTGTAGGCAATTGCAAATCGCCCTCTGCAATCTTAATCTTACTATAATCGAGAGTGAAATCAGGATATTCACCCACGATAGCTTCACGATATGCTTGGAGCCTTTAACCCTCATATATTTACGATGAAAGTGTTCCATAAACTGAGTGTAGCTGTATGGATTGATTACATTGGCAGCATAATCATTGTAATGATACTGAAACGTGAAACCGGGATGACTGCGAGCTGCATTGATATGCTCTAAATAGAGCATTAAATCATCATGACGTGAGACATCAATGGTGGTTTTACTGGTAAAAAGTTCGTTTAATCGGCTCTCATCAAAGTTTAACAGCTCACCAATACTGTAGCCACTTGAGTTAAACTGCTTAACGTAAGTATTAACAGTATTACGAGATATACCCAGTATCGCACCAATACCGCGGTTACTAAAACCGTCTTTAAGCAAAACTAAAATTTGTTTTATATCCATTGGATCAAGTTTATTTGCCATATCGTATCCCTTTTTTGGGGACAAGATAACTTGATCTTTTCAAAGTGGCACAAATCGAACCGTGAAAAGTGGCACGGTTTGAACCGAAAACACTGGCACACATAGACCGATATCACTGGCACAAATCAAACCGTTATATCCACTATTATTTATTACTGGTTGTGAATCTTCTATTGATACTTTAAACAATGAAGTAGAAGGAGAAATAGAATTTGAAATAAAAGGGGAGAAAGAAGTAAAAGAAGTAAAAGAAGAGAAAGAAGAAGATCACACTAATGGTAATTCAATTGAAGATTGGGAGGTGGATGCTGATTCGACAGTTTATGAGTTGAAGCCGAGTGGGAAGGGGTAGTTTAAAAAATAAATATGTAGTTTGTTTTACACAACCCTTTTAAAGGTGATTTTTATTTCATTCTATTTATATTTTTAGTTAACTTTGGTTTTTTAACAGAATTAAATTTGTTGACTAAATAAAGATATAATTAAACATATTTAAAAAACTTTCGTAAACACCCCCGATTTCGTAAGGATATACGAATGTTATAAATCGGGTATATACGAATGTTGTATATTCATTGCGTAAATAACACGTTGTAGGCAAGCCAGACGAACAGAATAAATGAAGATTACGAAAGAAATGTATTTTTATTTTTTTGCCAACGCTCAGGAAAACAATTTTGCCAACGCACAAATGGCACATTTGGTTTTTCCAACGCACAAGCCAAACGAAAAAACCAAAAGAGCCATTTTTTTGCCAACGCACTGAATAAGAATGAATAATTGAAAAGAAGAAAAAAATAGTAAATTTTAAAATTAAATAAATATGGAAGAAACAGGATTAATTATTGACAAACCGGAAGTGCCAAGAACTTTTCATCAGTTGGGTATTTTAGTATTAGATGGCAGTGGCTCTATGAGTGCAACTGGAAGACAACAATTAACAAAAGCCCAGGAAGTAGAAATGGGAATAAAAGAAATGTTCTCTCGATTTGATGCAAGTAGAGTCAAAAACAACTTTTCTTTTTCTTGTATAAAGTTTGACACTTCCTCTACGGTAACATTGCAACCAACAGCATTCCAAGACCTTGATTATTTTAGTGAAGATTTTAATCCTTTAAACGGAAAAGGTAAAGGAACACACATTTTTGACGCTTTAAATGAAGCGAAAAAAATAGCGGAAGATTTTCTTGCAAATGCTCCGGCAGATGGTGTAAAACATAGTGTCGTAATTCTTTTGATGTCTGACGGTTTGTGTTTTCAACCAGAAACAACAATTGCTGTTGCGGATAACATAAAACAAAACAATCAAATTGTAATTGCATCAGCATACTTTGCTGAAATAGGGAATAGCGATAGTGAGGCAAATGACACCAAAAACTTGCTTCAAGCAGTTGCTACAAATCCTGTTTCTTACTATGCAACTGTTTATGACGGGGAAACTTTAAGAAAATTCTTTGAACGTTCTATCAGTCAATCTTCAGGTATTGGAAAAATAAACTAATTATTCGATGATTTCAAATTTACTAATCAAGTCAATAAGCCCGAAATTAAAAAATGAGGACTTTATTGAAACTGTTATAAATGTCGAACTAAATTTTAAGGCTATCGTTTTAGGCGATGGAATTGGTTCACATTATAAACCTGATGAAGGTTCGGAGTTTTGCGTCAAATCATTAAAGAAACATCTTGAAAACTGCAAAAGCCTTAATGGGATAGATTTCAAAGAGTTATTCAAGAAAGTTCATTCCGAACTAAAAGAAAATTTCAGCAATATTGAAGATGATACAATAGATAAAACCCAAGCTTATGGCACAACGTTAATTTGTGCTATTGAACTTGAAGACAAATACATTGTTGCGTATCTTGGAAATGGCTCTGCGTGGCACATTAGAGGAAACTTTCACACTTTTAGTCCTCAACGATATTTGCCTTGGAACGCAATAAATGTATTGAATCCACATACTGTTGAGGAAAATGGTAAAGAAGCTCTATACAAATTTATTGCTCTTGAATCCACAGAAAATCAAATTTTACCAAGTGTCATCGAAATAAATAAAGACAATGAACTGTTCGGGGATATAATAATTATTTCTACTGATGGGCTTTATAGTAACGACCATAATCCAATAGCAAAAGACCGAGAAGGAAATATTTGGATTGCAGGAGAAAGAAAAATGGAATTGTTATTTAATCGACTTAAAAACTTGATTAACGAAAACAAATTTGAAGAACAAACAATAAATGACAGTATAGATGAATACCTGAAAGAAATCAATGAGAGTAAGCTCGTTGATGATGATACAACTTTCGGTATCATTTTCAATAATATTTATCAACAGAAGACGTAAGAAGATCCGATTTGAAAACAATCCAAATACATTCATCGTTTAGTACAAATATTTTACTCGATTTTCAAAACGTAACAACTATTGAAATCGAGAGTAAACCTATTGCAGAAGGGGCATTTGGAGAAGTTTATATTTGTAAGTCGGTAAATGGGAAATCACTTTCTGTTCCTCAAGTTATTAAACTTTTTAAGGAAGATAATCAAAACAGACAAGACCATAACTTTAATACAGTTCAGAAACTCCAAAGAAAAATTGAAGCTAAAAATCAACAAATAAAAATCAACAAAGGGAAAAATATTACTGATGAATATCCTGCATTAAAAGGAATCCCACAGTTTAGCTTTGAGGGAAGTGTAAATGGCAAAAAATATAGAGGATTTTCTTCAACCAATTTAAAAAAGATAGGTTTTGAAGAATTTATAGATATTTTAGACAAACCAAATCTATACAAATCATACCAAAAGATAAGTATTGATAAAAAGATGCTTATAGCATTTCATCTTGCATCAGGCTTTAAGCTATTGCAAGAAATCTTTTTTATTCACGCAGATTTAAAACCCGAAGCGATATTCATAAACACCAAAACAAATGAATGTGCAATAATAGATTTTGATAGTGGTACAATAACAGAAAATCCCGACGATAGACCAAATGTTTGGGGTGCTCCAAATGATTGGGTTGCCCCTGAAATCTGGGAACAGCTAAAACAAATAGGTTCAGGCGGATTACAACAAGTAAAAGTTAATCTTTTATCTGATTTATGGTCTGTTGCTGTTGGTATTCATTATATACTCACAACAACACATCCTCTTTTTTACCTGAACGAACTAAGTCCAAGAGTTACAAAACAGTATTTCAATAAGTATAAATGGCCTGAAATTCAGGAAGCCGAAACTTATTTTAACCAAGGAAATCGAAATATTTACTTACAGGTTAGGGATTGGTTAGAAAAAAAGTTGCCGAAACAAATTTATACACAACTATATAATACTGTCAATTACGGATATTCAAATCCAATAAAGCGAACAACATATAACGAATGGGAGAAAGTACTTTCATCTGTTCAAAAAGCTCCTGAAATTCAGAAATTTTCTTTCAATCTGCCAAAAATACTTTCAGGCAGTAAAGTAAGTTTAGAATGGGAAATCACCAACTCAACGAACACAAAAATAAGCAGTTTAGGTTCAGTAAAGTCAAATGATAAAATAGAGATTGCTCCAACCAAAACGTCAACTTACAAACTAATTGCAGAAAATACTTTTGGAAAAATTGAGCAAGAAATATCAATAAAGGTGCTTCCTCTTCCTAAAATTTCAGAGTTTAAAACAAACCATCAAAAAATCGAATATGGTAGAGAAACTTCATTAATTTGGAGTGTAGAAAATGCAGTAAAAGCAGAATTATCTTATAATGGAATATTAGAAACTCTATCTTTTATAAACGAGAAAAAAGTACTGTTAAAAGAAAGCACAACATTTAAACTCATTATCACTGCATTAGACGGCAAAACAACAATTGAAAAAGAGTTAACCGTAGAAGTCTTTAAAAGAGTAAAAATAAATTCATTTCAATCTAATTTAGATTTTGTTGTCGAAAGCTTGCCCATTACCCTTTCTTGGGAGGTAGAAAATGCTACCAAATTGACCTTAACAAGCAATTTTCAACCTGATATAGATGTAACAGGGAAAACAAGTATAAAACTAAAACCAAAACGGAATGCGATTCTATTTTTAAAAGCAAGCAATGATTTATTCACTACACAAGAAAGGATTGAAATTGAAGTTCAGGCTTTACCCTCTATGCCTCGTATTCAAAATATAATTCCTAACAGCAAGGAATTAATACCAACTTTTAATTTAGACTTTCAAAATATATCAGATTCCATTTTGTCGAAATCAGAATTGGATTTTGAAAAAACGATGAAGCCTATTAATGGATTTAGTCTTAAAAGTTCTATTTCTAAAATCTTTAAAACTAATAGAAAAAATGGAATATAGTTTACTACAAAAAAAGCTTTGGAAAATTGGAGGTTATAAGGCATTTGCACTGAAATACTGCCCTATCCTTTATAATGAAATAGCAGGTATTGGTGCCTTATTCACGTTTCAACTTACTATTGTGTTTTTTTCTATAATAGCCTTTTCTTCGATTTTTAAAATTGATTGGTTGATTTTTGGTATTCCATTAGGAATAATTAATGTTTTGATTTTCAATTTTTGGTCAAAGTTCCTTTTAAAATTCATTCATCGGTATTTGAATTGGGTTGCTCTAATTTTGATATGCTTATTAAAATTCATTTTTTCAATAATAATCTCTTTGCCTTTTATTCTATTTCTATTTGAGAGCCAAACTCTTTATCAACTTTTACTAATAAAAGGGAAAATAAATTTGGGTTTTTGGGAGCAATTCACTCTAAAACCATACGGTCTCTATCTTTCTTGGTTTTCAGAATCGGAAGGAACAATAATTTTGATGTTCTCGTTAGCCATTTTCACAATGGTTTTATTTATATCTATAGCACCATATTTTCTAATATTAAGAGGTAGAAAATCGGTATATCAATCTATTTTAAAAATTTATGAAGAAAGATTCAACTAACAAATATAAATACTCAAAGATACAATACTTCTTTTGGCTATTATCCGGTGCAGAAATTAGCGTATTAAAGGATTGCCCTACTGATTACAATAGACAAGCAGGAATAGGGTTCACTATTTTTATGACTTCTTTTTTAGCCTTTTGTTCCGGGAGCTACGCAGGTTATTTTTTCGGAGAAAGTTGGACATCTGCCGTTATATTTGGACTTATTTGGGCAACTTTAATATTTAGTATAGACCGTAGTATGGTTGTCACATTAAAGAAAGACCCGACTAAAAAGAAGCAGAACTTTTGGATGGCATTTATTACAAGAGCCATTTTGGCACTTTTAATAGCGTTTGTTATTTCAATTCCTTTAGAACTATTAATATTTAAGGATAACATAGAAGTCCATAAGCCTGAATTTATTCAGAATAAAATCCTGACCATTCAAGGTAATCAAAAGACAATTGAAGGTATTGATGATATTTTAAATAGAGGACAAAGAATTGATAGCGACTTAACAGAAGTACAAGAAGAAAGTAAATTTACTGAACCACAAAACAATCCCGCATTTGACCAAATAAAGAGAAATTTAAACAATAAAATAGCTGAAAAGGAAGCATTAAGAACCAAGATGAATTCTGCAATTACAGCACGACAAAATGCTTGGTCTGCAATTCCTACTTATTTTGATTCAAGAGATAGCATCTATAAGAAAAATCCTAATTCAAGTCAATATCGAACTTGGGAGATAAGACGAAATGAAGCAACCATAGCTTCACAGAACTTTAATGTCTTTGATCAAGCAAGTTTAAATGCTTTACAAAAACAAAAAGATGATTTTATAAAGACTTGGAGAGAGACTTTAACCGAAAAAGAAAAGGCACTTTTAGACGATAAAGCAAAAAATCGTAATAAAGAAAGAACAGCGGATGATAATATTATGGGTGCAAGAAATCAGATTGATTCTTTATTGGTTAAAAATCAAAATGGTTTCGTATTTAATTTTATGGTTTTGGAGGATGCAGCTAAAAGATATAAGGAGGTTCTTATACCGATTGAAACCTCCACCAATAACAATGAATTGAACGAATTCGAAAACTCTGAAGTATCACAGACCCCTCAAAAATTTAAAAAGGTAACTCAATATGATCCTGAAGGTGCAACAATATTCTTTCTGTTGTGGTTAATACGCATTTTGTTTTTCACAATCGAAATATTACCTACTGTTGCAAAAATAGCAACTCCTGTAGGTGCCTACGATTGGGCGATTTATCGAAAAGAGGAGGATATCAGAAAAGACTTGGAACAAAAGACATCCAAATATTTAGAACAACAACAAAGGTTAAGAGAAATAGAAGATTTAGCCGAACAAGAGCAAATCAAAGAAAGAACCAAAATCGAAAATGATTTGCATAAGGGCTTATTAACGGAAATTGCAAAAGCACAAGACGAAGTTGCACGTAAAAAGATTGAAGAATTTAAGCAGAAGCACCTTCCTGTTAAGCAAAATGGAATCGAGATATAATAAATAAAGAAATGGCAAAAAAGAAGTATGGATTTTCCTTTTCTTGGAAAAGAGCTTTAGGTATAACTTCCGTAAAGCAAAAATTCGCTCGTAAAACAGGAATTCCTACCTCAAAAGTTGGAGTTGAGCGTAAATTAGGAAACCTGATTTTAAATATTTTGTACAAGAAAAAGAAATAAAAATGGAAAGCAAAACAATAAAAATAATTTTGGCGATATTATTCTTTCTATGTTTAATTGATATGCCCTATGGATTTTATCAATTTGTCAGATTTCTTGCATTAGTCGGTTTTGGAATCTTAGCATTACAGGCACATAAGGAAGATAAACAAACAGAAATGATTATTTACATCGCATTGGCGATTTTATTTCAGCCTCTCTTAAAAATAAGTTTAGGTAGAACTTTATGGAATATTATTGATGTTATTGTGGGAATCGGTTTACTAATCTCATTAAAAAAGAACAAATAGCCAACGCCAGCAAGCACATTTGCAATTCGCACAAGCCAACGCTCAAACCAAAAATTGCAAAAGAGCTTGCTTCCTTAACCGATTAAAAATTGTTTTCTCCCTCTCTAAAAAAAATAAAAAACATAGTGAATCGTAAAAATGAAAATATAGCGTTGAATGATGGCCAGCCTACAACAAGCAGTTTGGCAAGATTTTTTCTGCCGCAGGCGCAACACAGAAAAAACCTCGCCAAGCTGCAAACCGTTAGCGGCAAGGTAAAAAAACACTGCGACACGATTTGGCGTTGTTGAGTCTTAATTTTGAGAGAAAAAAAATATAATTATGAATAAAATACAAGCATACTTTGACTACTTCGATAAATATCTAGGTGTTGAAAATTGGGGATGGTATAAAAGTTTAACATATTGGATAAACATAGCATCTGAAATTAAAAATATTGTTATCTCTGATACCGAAATTAAGGGGAAATCTAATGAAGAAATAAATAAGATAATTTCTGACAAATCAGACAACAAGCTAAAAACTGTTGGTGACTTTTTTGATAGGTTTTTGTTTTATCAAGATAATGGACTTGGAAACATTGGACAAGGAGTAATTTGGGATTCTGAAGATAACCCTCACAAAACAGCCATTAAAGAAAAAATAAATAAAGATTATTTTATTGAGTTACTTCAGTGTAAAGATATTTCCCAAGCAGACACGAAAATTGATATTATTATAGAGGGGAAAAATTATGAAGCGGCTAAGATTCGTCTTTTGCGTGCATTGTTCCCTGCTGACTTTGCAGCTGTTGATGCACCAAATAAATTATGGCGTTTACTAAATGCTTTAAAAGACAAGCTTAATATATCTACAAATGGGAATAATGTTCAAAGGCATCAAGAGTTGATGCACCTTGTTGATTGTGCTGATTTAAACAAAAAACAAATATTTTTTTGGGAGTTGTTTTATATGCTAGAAAACAATCTTAATCTAAAAAAAGCTATTGTTTATTACGGTGCGCCTGGAACTGGAAAAACATTTAAAGCAAAAAATATAGCAAAACAATTTATTGACCAGCATCGAATTAAAATTGAAAGTAAAACTAAAAATAATTATCAAGTAAAGACGGTACAATTTCACCCTTCCTATTCCTATGAGGATTTTATTGAGGGAATCAGACCAAGTTCTGATAAATCATTAAAATTATTCAATGGTACTTTTAAAGAATTTTGCAAGACAGCTGGAGAAAAAGAAATTAATCTTTACAAAGATATTGACTTCATAAACAACGATAGTTTCAAAGAGAGAGACTATAGGTTTAGTTTGATTAAAGTCTCGGAATTAAACGATAATCAAAAACAAATTTTAGGGATAGATTCAATTATGCCAGAAGGTATAACAGTTGAAGAAGTTATTGAACCTGCATTTTTCATAATTGATGAAATCAATAGAGCAGAACTATCAAGAGTTTTTGGCGAATTGATGTTTAGTCTAGAATATCGTGGCTATAATGGTAAAATAAAAACTCAATACTCGTATCTTAATAACGAATCAGATGATAGTGTTTATTTCTGGGATAATTCAGAAGATTGGTTCTTTATTCCACAAAATGTATATATCATCGGCACAATGAATAACATTGACCGTTCGGTTGATAGCTTTGATTTTGCTTTAAGACGACGTTTTATGTGGGAAGAAATTCAGCCTGATTTCAATACCGTGCGGAATATTCTTAGTGCAAATTGGAAAAATGATTTGGCAATAGCATTTGAGAGATTAAACAACAGGATTGAAAGTGAAGAATTATTGGGTAAAGATTATAGAATTGGACATTCATATGCATTAGAAATAACACCTATACAAAATAGATTTGATTCTGTTACGGAAGTTAAAAAATTTCTATGGTCTGACTATGTAATGCCCTTGTTAGAAGAATATTTACGTGGCTTAGGTGATGAAAATAAAGCACAAGAGAAATTAAATCAGTTCAAAATAGAATTTGGAATTTAGCAACTATGAGAGCTAAAGATTTTTTCGATTCTGAGATAAAGGATAATTCATTTAAAGGTCATTATTTAAACCAGATTACAAAATTTAGTGTTGATTTTAATTGTGATACTTATCGAAAAAGAACAAGCCATCAAGAAATAAGGAAAATTGGGATTGTTAATTTTGTGAAAGAATTGCATAGAAATATAGCGAGCAAAAAAGTCTCGGAATTAAATCTGACGCAAATAATATTTGATGAAGAGTTTGAAGCAAATGAGGAACAACGAATTTTCGAATTAAGTGGTTATGGTTTCAATGACTTAATAATACATACTGGGAATATTGTTGGTTCAATTGTATATAAAAATCACAATTTCAATATCAATTGTAGATTTGGAAATGATTTTTTGCAATATATGATTGCAAATACAAGTGGTTTCTTAGAACTTGAAAATCTTGGTTCCATAAACAAGAACTTAGGTTTAGGAGAATGGATTTTAATTTATTATTGGAAGCTACAATTAAAAAAAGCCTTTTCTCTAGGTATTTACAAAACGTATCAGAAAAAAAGAGATATTATTACCACTATAAGAGGTTCAATTAATATTAATTCATTTTTACGTAAGGAGTTTTTTGATGGGAAAACAGATTGTGAATTTAAAGAGCATAGTTATAAAAACGAATTGAATACTGTTATAAATATGGCTTTGAACAAGGTTTTTAAATCAAAGTATCAACCAATCGTTTCAGATATTTATAATATTAAGAATGCTTTCAACTCAATAAACAACAGAAGTTTAAATTTAAAAACCTTACAAAATAAGAAAGTAATAAATCCTTACTTTAAAAAGTATAATCAAGTTTTCGATTTGTCATTAAAAATTCTCAGAGATGAATTTGCTAATGTTGGAGAATCAAAATCTGAACTTTCAGCATTTATTTTCGATATTTCGTTATTATTTGAACATCATATTAGGAAAGTATTAAAACAAAGACTTACTCTTTTTCCAAAAAACAAGAAAGAGTTTTCCATTCCTAATGGAATATATGAAAATAATATTTATCCAGATGTTATTATTGATTACGGAAATAATAATGTTGGAGTCTACGATGTGAAGTATAAGAATTTTGACTTCTTAAATGGAGTAAAGCGTGAAGATAAATTTCAACTAATTACTTATGTCGCAAGTCACTTAAATAAATACAATGTAGTAGAATGTGGAATTATTTATCCGTTAAAAGAATCTGATTTTGATAAAACATTAGAGATGACAGACCAAATATTAAATATTGACAAGAAAGAGATACCATTTAAGATTGGTTTTTATAAAATTTGTAATGACCTAAAAGAACAAACAAAAATTGATAAGGAATTTGGGGAGCAACTAAGCCCAGCCGCTAACATCGTGTATAGTGCATTTGGCGGATAGTGCTAATTTCAAGGCTGTTACATCTAATAAGCTTTGTAACGGTTTGATAGGTTTGTACTTCGAATCGCCAAACGACACCATACACGTAAACGTTAGCTGACAGGTTTCATCTTATAAAAAATCTTGGAGATCATAATGAAAGAGTTGTTGCCACGAGCAACCATCTATTATAATAATTATGGAGATTTTATGGACCTGATTAAAGAGTGTTGCAATCAAGGGTTAAATGTAAGAACTATATTTGTGTCTTTGAAGAAACGGGGGTTCAAAGGTAATCAAACATCCTTTTATCAGTGGTTCAACAGGCATTTCCCGGAAGATCAGGCTAAGAAAAGATTACCCGTACCACTAGATTTCTCCCCGGTAGTTTATGAGGCAACTAAATTTATTGGAAGCAGTAAAAAACGCCATTAAATACCCTTGGAGTAATGGAGTTGTAGAGGGTCACGTAAACAGATTAAAAAACAAGAAAAGAGAGATGTATGGCAGGGCTGGATTTGAACTGTTAAGACGAAAGGTAGTGCTTTCCAACTCAGGATAACCTGCACCAAATTTGACGAAGAACCCACATAGACCGAAATCACTGGCACATATCAAACCGTTTTATCCAACAATGTTCATTTTTGTTTTTATTTAATTATTACTCATTCAATATATTAATTCCTTCAAAATAAAAATGTGAATTATATATCAAAACACAAAGATACAATAGACAGTAAGCGAAAATAACGTGTACGATTTAAATACTATAGCCTAAAGTGTCTCGATTATTGCTTTTTCAAATATAACACTGCTAAATTCTTCTTCATGTCCAACTAATTTAATGCGGGTATATGAACGACCCACATTCACACTTTCTATCTCATAAATAGTCTCGAGATTCAAAATTTTGCGTGGGTCTGAATATCTGCCATTCCAAAACTTTACCTGTTCATCGCTTATTCCGACATAACGAACTTTCACACCTTCTTTTAATCCTGTCTTATTCTTGTAAGCACCCGATAAAGTCCCCGTTTTAGTTTACATTTTAAGTTTTGATCTTTGCCGGCAAACATAATTAAATATGACGCCAATAAGCAAAGAAGAATTTATGGTTATATTAAAACGCCAGCAAGAAAGCGGTTTAAGTGTCAAAGATTTTTGTGAAAATCAATCTTACACGGCTTCCAGTTTTTATTACTGGAAAAGTAAGTTTGGGCTGACTCGTCCATATAACAATCATGCACATGAAACTGCAGTTTATAAACTGGCTCCCATCAGTTTTAATCTACCTGAAAATAAGCCTACACTTAAAACTGTTCCATCAGTTAATATTAAAGGAGAAATAAAAATAAAGCTACCCGGTGGTATCCAGGTAAGTTTTATTGGTAGCACACAAACTGAAGCCGCTATTAAATTACTTGCTCAAATATGCTCTGCACATGTTTTGTCTAAATGATACAATGCGCTATTTTCTCTGTCCAGGAAAAACTGACATGCGCAAAGGAATGAATTCTCTGTGTGGAGTTGTACAGAACCAAATGGGATATGATGTTAGAATGGGTGATTGTTTTATTTTTATAAACAGAACACGCACTACAATGAAAATACTTCATGCAGAAGACGGAGGTTTAGTTTTGTATATGAAAAGGCTCGAAGAGGGTACCTTTCGTTTGCCTGCTTACGATAAAGACAGCCGGTCTTACCCTATGAACTGGTCCAGTTTAGTAATGATGGTTGAAGGTATACAGGATGATCCAAACACTAGGCTGAAGCGATTAAAAGCGTTTAGAAACCACTAATAAGAAACTTAAATAAAAGTGTAAAATATTGTTCTGAAAGCTTGTCTGGTTCACGGTTTTTTAGTATTTTTATAGCTCAATACAAACCCAAACAATGGACCAATCGCAAGCATTAGAACTCTTAATAAAATCGCAATCGGAACAAATCCGTCAGCTAACTGAGGCTAATGCTAAACAGGCAGAACAGATGTCTGATCTGCAACAAAAGATTGATAAGCTACTATCACAAATAGCTTGGTTTACCCGTCAGTTTTATGGACGTAAAAGTGAAAAGCTATCCAGACTTGATCCCAATCAGCTCAATCTGTTTGAAACATTAGAAGATGAAAAGAAACATCTTGAGGAAATAGAGGCAGAGCGTATTGAGGCAGAAAAGCAGATTGAAGAAAGTACATCTTCCAGAAAAAAGACCCCGTTCCAACAGAAAGCTACTTGAAGGACTTCCCGTTATAGAAGTAGTTATTGAGCCGGAAGATGTTGATAAAGACAAATACAAACGCATAGGAGAAGAACGTACCCGTACACTGGAGTTTGAACCGGGTAAATTATATGTAAAAGAGATCGTACGTCCTAAAATATGGATTAAAAGACAATCTCACGCCTGCAACCAAAGAAGCACCTGCTGTGCTTATAGCACCGCTTCCTCTGTTGCCCATCTACAAAGGGCTTGCCGGAGCCAGCCTCCTTTCGGAAATTATGCTTGGAAAGTATGAATATCACCTGCCTTTTTACCGTCAGGTAAAACAGTTTCATCACTTGGGAGTAAAGATACCATCAAACACCCTTAGTGGATGGTTTAAACCCACATGTGAGTTGCTAACTCCATTATACAAGATCCTGAAGGAGGAAGTTTTAAACACGGACTACATACAGGTTGATGAAACCACCTTACCTGTTATAAATAAGGAAAGCCACTATGCAAAGAAGGAATACCTGTGGATGGTAAGATCTGTCATGAAGAAACTGGTCTTTTTCCATTATGATGATGGTTCGAGATCGGGAGATACAGCCTACTCTTTATTAAAATCGTATGATGGTTACCTTCAAAGTGATGGTTATGGAGCATATAATGTTTTTAAAGAAAACGATCAGGTTTGTCTTGTTGCCTGTATGGCACATATACGACGTCGCTATGAAATAGCATTGGACGAGAACAAATCACTGGCAGAGTATGCATTAAAGCAGATACAGCAACTTTACCAAATAGAAAGAATGGCAGATGAACAGAATCTGTCGTATGAGCAGCGCTACAAAAAAAGAAATGAGCTTGCACGCCCCATAATGCTGTCTTTTGAAAAGTGGATGGAGAAGACATATCCTACTGTACTACCAAAAAACCGCATGGGTGAAGCTATAAGTTACTCCTACTCTTTATGGCCACGAATGAAGAGTTATTTAAAAGACGGCAGATTAAAAATAGATAATAATCTGGCAGAAAATGCCCTCAGGCCGATTGCTTTGTCAAGGAAAAACTTCATGTTTTGTGGTAACCACGAAGCTGCTCAAAATACAGCCGTGATATGCTCATTGCTTGCATCATGCAAAGAATTAGGAGTAAACCCTAGAGAGTGGTTGAAAGACATAATAGAGAAAATGCCATACTACCAGAAGCTGGGAAATGAAAATAACTTAAGAGCCCTTTTGCCAAACAACTGGAAACAACAGTAATCTAATAAAACTCTAATAATAGTCTAAAGAAACTCTAATAATGCTCTAATAATTATTTGAATCTTTAATTGCCGAAAAGCAACTAGGAGAAAATCAAGGGGTATTTGCTCGGGTGCTTACAAATATATCTTGTTTTAATTATAATAAACATCATCACTCCCAAGCATCTCTCTAATACTTTCAATATGTGAAGTTATTATATCATTATTATCTCCATTCATCACAGCTTCTTTTAATTCAATTGATATTTGATCTCGTATTGTGTGGCTGATATAATTCTCTAATGATAAAATCTCATTCATTATAAAAGGAAGTTGTGAAACTTTTGCTACAGTTGTCCCTATAGGTATGTAATCAACCCTTTTAAGTACACAGTCACCATCAAAAATTATTACTGAATGATAGGGTATATTTCCTAAATGCTTAAACCTGTTCTTTAATGCTATAATGTGGTTGTAATTTTGCTTTACAGGGTTATAGAATCGATATTTTTCATTACCATAGGCTAAAACTTGAGTCCATTTATAGTTATTGCCGCTTCCAAATATCCATCCTTTATAATCCTTTACTTCAAACACTATTACAGTAGTATCTACTAATACTACCAAATCTATTTGTGTGTAATCGCCGTTTGTTTTTCTTAAATATATATCATGAAATATAGCATCAGCCGGGATGCCCAGTTTAAGAAGCTCTAAGACAAGTTTTCGTTCAGATTTAGTGCCTCTGTGTAATTTAGTGACAGTCTTTAATAATTTTCTTTCTCGAGTTTTCTTAATGGCTTTAATAATAAGTATTAAAGTCATTACACCGATAAATGAAAATAAAATAAACATTATGAGAGCTAGATCCTTTTCTTCCATAGCAGTTGTAAAAATAACTTTTATTTTTTACTGCTCGGTTTATTTGAGGGCTAATATACATTCTTTCTTAACTTACGTTTACTAGTTCGGAAAGGGTAATAGGTTTTTAGGTTTAAGCATTTAGTCAAAAAACCTTCTTAATTTATGGTATATGATGCTGACTGACTGGTTCGAGTTGCTTTTAATGCAAAGGGTTCTTCATTTCTGGAAACATGAATTTCTATAGTGGGAACACCACCAATAATGTCTCCTATTTCTACTTGACATTTAAAACCCTGTTCTACTGGACCAAAAGTTTGACTCCATCCTCTAATCTGTTTACCTCTATTAGAGTACATCCCAGTTGGTGTTGTGGCAGTCCAGTTGCTAAAACGACCATAGGAGCCTCGGCCTGTTATTACTTATTTAACATAGTATACGTTTTCGTCATCTAAAACAATATTATCCACTTCTTCGGATTTATTACATGCAGAAATTAATAATACCGATAAAACGCTTAATATTAATATTGTACTTTTTAAACACGTAGTTCTAATAAATGTAATTTCTCTTTTCGTGATTTCATCTTTTATTGAAGTTTAAAGATATATTTATATTTATTAGATTTGTAAACATACTTTTAAAGGTTATAATTTCCAAATAAATTGTTGTTGATCATTGTTTTCACTTGACTTTATATTTGTTCTCTTTTTTGTATTTAAAAAGAATGAGTTTTTGGCAATCGAACAAGCTGGCACTAAGCACCAAGATGGCACTAAGTTGAGACTAAGTCATCAACAAATATATTAATCCGCTTCTCGAATCCAATATTTTGGAAAGGACAGTTCCCGATAAATTCCCTACCTTTCACTACACTTTCCCTACCAATCCCTACATATTGGCGACAATCACTACCAATTCATACATATTGGCGACAAACCATACCAATACCATACATATTCGCGAAAAATTAACCGTTATTTTTTTACCCCTCCCATAATGCTGAACTTCGCTCTCGGATTAGGAAAATGGCCATTCGACGTCCGATGTTTAACATTTTAAAAATTATTTATTATGGGTATTATTAAAAAAGGAATTCTTGGTGGATTCAGTGGTAAAGTAGGTAACGTGGTTGGCGCAAGCTGGAAGGGTATTGACTACATAAGAAGTCTTCCTTCAACTGTGCGCAACCCCAGAACAGCAGGTCAGGTGAGACAGAGAACTAAGTTTTCTATAGTTCAGGGTTTTTTAACTAGCATGACTCCTTTCATCAGGATTGGGTTTAAAAACTATGCCGGCAAGCAGTCTGCAATGAATGCGGCTTTGTCTTACAACGTGCAGTATGGTGTTAAAGGTGAAGGTGCCGATATCGATTTGGATTATCCAAACATATTGGTTTCGAGAGGAAGTTTGTTTTCTACAACCGATACAACTCTAGATGGCGAGTTTGGTGGAATTTCATTTGGTTGGGAAACAGACCTTTCGGGAAATGCAACTGATGAAGATTCTGTGTTATTGTTGATGTTTAACCCTGCAAAAGGGGAGTCGATGTATATTGACAATGCGGTTACGAGATCACAAGGCGAATCATATATTTCAGTTCCTGCTTTATGGGAGGGCGATACAATTGAGTGTTATATTTCTTTTGTTTCTGAGGATGGAAAAGAGTTATCTAACAGCAAATACATGGGTAATATTGAGATTACCGAATGATTTTTGTGATTTGATATTTCTTAATTGATTGAATTCCCTGAACCGCTTCCTGAAAGGGGGGCGGTTCTTTTTAAATTGATATGATGATGGAATTGCTGAATATAAATTTTGAGTTGCTTGCCACTATAAGCTCCGTTGCAGGTGGTGGTGCATTGGGTGGATTGATAACGTATGTTTTTAATCGTAAAGAAAACAAGCGTATAAAGAAGAGTGAAGCGGTGCAATCAGAGGCTGCTGCAAAGCGTGAGGATGCATCGGCAGCTAGCGAGATGATGGGATTGTTGGAAAGAACCGTTGCCCACATGGAAAGGATGAATTCGTATAATGAAACTAACTCTGAAAGCCTTTTGAAGATGGTGAGCGAGAAGGATCTGCTGAATGACAGGTTGATAAAGGATCTTGAACTCCTGCAACTGCATAGAATTGAAGATCACCGCCGTATTACCGGGTTGGAAAAGAAAGTTGAGAGAGAACTGGAGAGACGCAAAGAGAGTGATTTTCATTTCTGCTCTATCACCGCTTGTGATTTGAGAGAGCCACCGCTTGGGATGCTGAAGAGGTAGTTTATGATTGATGGTTTGATTGATTAATAGTATTATGGTTAGTTTTTCTTTTTCGGCAATTGATTTTAATATTGTTTCGAAGACCTCAGATAATTCTTTGGGGTACCCAACCGTAGAGATTATGTAAAGAAATATAAACTGTTTGAGCGCAGCGAGTTATTTATATTTCAAATAATCTATACGCTGGTGGGTCAAAGAATTATCGCAGTCGAGAAATAATATTAAAATCATAGAAAAAGAAAAACGTAACGAAAGAATAGAGTTGTTTTTCAAACGTAAGTCAAGAATCAACTATAAAAACATAAAGAAGATGAAAACATATAAGTTCTTCAATGAAATAAACAACACCCTCTTCAAAGGAACCCTCACCAACAAACAAAAGGAGGGAATAAATTACAAACTAAAAGCATTTGATAAACATGATATTACTGATGACAGATGGCGAGCTTATATGCTGGCAACCTCGTTCCACGAAACAGCAAGAACAATGCAACCTATTGAAGAAATCGGCAAAGGAGCCGGCAAGCCTTACGGACAAAAGCGTAAATATAGTGGCGCAGTATACATTGAACCCAACAAGCTATTTTTTGGTCGTGGTGATGTTCAACTAACGTGGTTTGAGAATTATGAAAAGATGGAAAAGTTGCTTAATATACCGCTCTTAAATGAACCCGAGCTGGCCTTGAATCCGTTTGTGTCTGCAAGAATTATGATTGAAGGAATGACCCGTGGCAGGTCGAATAGGGGAGACTTCACTGGTGTTTCTCTAGAGAATTATTTTAATGCCAATAGAGAAGATCCGTTTAATGCCAGAAGGATAATTAATGGTTTAGACTGCGCAAAACTGATTGAAGGATATTACAGAAAGTTTTTGAGTGCACTGAGAAATAGTGGTTTGATATTGGTTTTGATAGTTGCCAACTCTTTATTGATACTTGGAGGTTGTAAGCCAAAACAATTGATGAATGAGCAACATGTAAGAAAGCAGGGGAGTATCGCGCTTTATGAATATAGAGATAGCCTACAAATAAAAGAATGGCAAATGTCTGTTCTCAAGACTCATTTAAATAGGTTTATAGAGGATAGCTTTAATTTTGAGAGCAAGACGTGGCAGAAGGAGATATACTACGATACAGGCGCTGAGATTGATTCGGTGAGCGGCAAACACCCAGTATTAAGTGAGATAGTTACAACAAATATAATTACACTTGAGAAATCGTTCAAAGATCATGAAGCTCTTGTAAAAGTAGATTCATTAGAGAAAATAAATGCATCTTCATTAAATAGTAATATCAGTTTAAAAGTTGATAAGGTGATAGAAGAAAACAAAAGTGTTGAAACAAAACCCCTTCATAAAATAAGCTTTAAATATATTTTAATTGTGCTGGGTGCTATCTTATTTATAATATTTTTCTCTAGATAATTAATATATACATTCTTTGAAGTATCATTAACCCATAAGAGAATAGCATCTTCGGTACGTTGCACCAGAGATTGAATAATTCTAAATTAAGGGAAGTTAGGGGAAATTAGAGGGAAATTTCTCCTAATTGTTTACAAGCCAACCAACTCTTTAATCCTGTCGGATTATCATCCATACTTTGAGGAGATGGGAACCCCGGGTAGACAAAACCGATATTCTTTTAAACTTCTGGCTGTTTAGTCTGTCCTAATAATAGAATTTACGAACCTGTTTAAAAAATTAGTTATGAAAAGGAAGATGATATATTTGATGATAGCTGTGATTTTTATGATGGGTATTAATGTGGAAGCGCAAGCTCAGCGTAGCCAACCGAATAAGAAATACTGGAAACAGGTAGAAAAAGCGTAGAAAGAGAGAGCCAAATATATTAGAAAACAGAATAAAGAGCAAAATAAGTACATCCGCAAAATTCATAAACATGGTCCACCAGCATGGGCCAAAGCGCACGGTTACAATAATAGCCACTACGTTTACTTCTCAGACTACCATACATTTTATGATCCTTATCGCGGTGGGTATCTCTACCTTGATGGAGGCAACTGGAGCTTCTCGGCACAAATACCCTCCGTTATGGTAAACGTAAACCTCGATAATGCCAAAGTAAGAATTTTAAACAGAATGCCTGTAACCTACCATAAGACTTAGCCTCCCATTCACGCTCCATAAGTTTAAGCAGATACTCGATTCTGTCTTTTGCAGCCTCGAGGGCAAGTTCTTTGTAATCACGCCTGAAGACAGGCAGTCTGAGAGCCTTGCTATATTCTGTTATTTGATTGTTTATATTGTCCATTGTCGTTTGATTGATGCATTAATTCTGTAATCCACGATAGCTGTTCTTTAGCTGACTCTTCAAGCTTTTCTTCACTTACCATATGATCACGACAGTATGATAGAAGCTCGATAAACTCTCGTGATTCATTTTGGAAGAGATCAAAATAAAGATTCCGAAGGTAATGGTTGCCCGCCAGAGCCTGACTCCCTACAAGGGCTCCCGGCTTTTTCTTAAATGTGTCAAGGTAATGCTCTATATCAACAACCCAGTCATGAGACTTGTAACTTCTATGATGAATGGCAACTCGTTTGTTTTGAGAGTAGATATGCATCTGTCTGCTTCTGACGCTAACATCAACAAACAACCCCACGAGATTGTCGGGTACCGAGTAACGATTGCCATGATAACTTACAGTTGCATATTTATCTGCCCTTAACTGAATCTGTTCACTGCAAATCATTACCGATGATGGATGTTTTGCCAGAACTTTCTTTTCTTCAGCCAAAAGCTCCTCGGCACTCTTGCCAGTCCCCTGCTGCTTGAGAGCATTAAGCTTGTTTAAAGTAGAGTCTAGCCACTCCTGTGCTTCGATTGCAGAGGCAAAGCTGTCTTTGGGTGCAAAGGCCTTGCGACGTACGTACTCAACGCTACGCTCAACGTGACCTTTCTCGTTTTGCAATAGCCACACGCATGTTATCATAAACCATCTTTCGGTGTACACCACCTATCTGACGGAAGAAGCGTGTATGGGCTTCCATGAAAGAGAGGGTGTCCTGACGGTGATAGACATAAGCATACCGCCAGTTGCTGTAGGCACAGGTGAAAACGGCAAGATGCAGACTTGTGCGTTTACCACCTATCAGAAGTTTTATCTCACCCCAGTCAAACTCGCATACATCACCTGCAAGGTATGCCTGACGGATGTATGCTTCTTTTGATGTCTGACTGTTTTCTTTAAACCTGATATAATTGCAAACAGTGGAGTAGCTAACATCAAAACCCTGTCGAAAGAGCTATTCATGGATGTCTTTCTTCTTCATCATCTGCTTGCGTAATCCCTCTTGCAGCTTCACTTTGTTTTTCAAAAGCTGCTCATCTATGATCTCTTGTACATCGGTTGTTAGCTTGACTTTTTGGCGAGGTACAGTCATATTATAAGCAGGCTTGTCTGATAAAGCGATGGACTGAGCGGCTTCTTTAGAGCAAACAGACTGTAATAATGCTTCATGCTCTAAAATGTACTTTTTTACAGTCTTACGATTAATCTGCAAATCGCGGGCAATGGTGTGCTGGCTCTTACCCTGTCGAAAGCTGTCAATAATGATTTCTTGTTTTGTATACATGCTTATCATTTGTTAAGAACGGATAGAATCCATTCATGGTTGTAAGTGGTATACTTTTCGATTAGAATATGGGGTATTATTTAATATATACAGCCGGTTTTTCTATTGGTTGTTGAATTTCCAAATCAACTGGCATTTCAAAATTTACTAACAAGTAAAGAATTACAGGATTTGGCACCTTAAACCTACAATGCGGAGATTAAGCGCTTTATTCGGAGCATATATTGCGGAGAATGTTTTATTTGCAGAGAATAAAGTGTATATTTGTCGCATAATTTGCGTAGAATGAAAATATATATACACGAAAGGGATAACTGGACCGACTTCACTTGGGATGATAAGAAAGTGATGATAAAACTTGGTGAGGCTAGAAATCAACAAGGTAGACTTCTGGGTAAAATGGAGTCGCTAGGTTTTGATTTACAAAATGAAGCGGTATTAAATACCTTGACTTTGGATGTTATTAAGTCATCGGAAATTGAAGGTGAAATTTTAGAAATTGAACAAGTGCGTTCTTCAATTGCACGTCGGTTAGGAATTGACATTGCTGGAGCTGTGGAATCGGAACGTTACATTGACGGGATAGTTGAAATGATGTTTGACGCTACCCAAAATTATGATATGCCTTTGAGCAATGAGAGAATATTTGGTTGGCATGCTGCACTGTTTCCATCAGGATGGAGCAATCTTTATAAAATCACAGTTGCAGACTGGAGAAAAGATACGACTGGTCCGATGCAAGTTATATCGGGGCCTATGGGAAAAGAAAAGGTTCACTATCAAGCACCAAGTTCAGACAGGATAGAACCAGAAATGAACAGATTCTTGGACTGGTTTGAAAACGAGCATGAAATAGATTTGGTTCTTAAGGCAGCTATTGCTCATTTATGGTTTGTGACAATTCATCCATTCGACGACGGAAACGGACGAATTGCAAGAGCAATTACAGATATGACATTGGCACGTTCTGACAAAAGTGTTAGGCGGTTCTACAGTATGTCTGCACAAATTAGAGTTGAAAGGAAACAGTATTATGAAAAACTTGAAAAAACACAAAAAGGAAATTCAGATATTACAGAATGGATTTTGTGGTTTTTGCAATGTTTAATAAATGCTATTGACTCCACAGAAGAAACTTTATCGAAAATACTTCATAAAGCAGAATTTTGGAAATGGCATTCCACCACAATTCTCAATGATAGGCAATACAAAATTATAAACAGATTGCTTGATGGATTTGACGGAAAGCTTACAACGTCAAAGTGGGCGAAAATTAATAAGTGTTCACAAGATACGGCACTTCGAGATATTCAAGATTTAATGAAGAAGGGTATTTTACAAAAAGAAGCTAGCGGTGGAAGAAGTACATATTATGAATTAAAATAAATGCCAGTCGGTAACATCATGTACCGTTTGGTGACCTGCAGCAGGCAATTTAAACTAATACTAAATACTTGATAATTAAATTTATTTTGACGTGATATGTCAAAATGATTGCTTTGCTTTGTAGTTAAAAGAGTTGAATTAATCTACAAAGTATATAGATTTGGGAAAATTAATAACAATCGAAAATTCAATATTATGAAGATGTTTAAAGCCTTATTTACAGGCGTGTGGATGCCAGTTTGCCATTAATGGGAATGCTTTCTTACGACAAAAAACAAGTGGCTTCCATTAAAAAAGCAGAAGTAAGCATTGCCAAAAATTACTTGAATGAAGATGAAATGAAGCTTTTGGGCTTGTTGGTTGAGCAATATTTGGCATTTGCCGAGACAATGGCGCAACAGCAAATACTAATGTATATGAAAGATTGGATTGAACGATTGGATACCATTTTGCAATTGAACGGCAGGGAGCTGTTGACCCACGCAGGAAAAATCTCGCATAAAATAAACAGCAACAAAAGGCCATTGAGAAAGAAGCTAGCATGAAAGAATTAGAAGAAGATATTAAAAAACTGAAGAGTTTGAAAAGGTGAAATTCACAGAAGCGGAAATGAAGGCTATCCGCATTTTGTGGGTAGTAGTTTGGGGCGTGCAGATGAAAGCGAAGTACTCATTGAAGAAGACTTAAAAACCTACTTGCTCACTCGCTACAAAAAAGACATACCTGAACTGTTTAAATTCAATGCTTTTTGCATTATTAGTGATGGTGTTAACAACAAAGCAGGTTCTTTTTTTGCTCCTTATGAGTTTTACTACGCTTGACGAAGAATAGCAGGTTTGGCAAAAGACGTGGACGGTATAGATAGTATGTTTACACTGGTTCAGGGTATGTTGCATAAAAATCGGTTGCGAGATAATATTCAGAATTTCATTTTTATTCCCGATTCATCAAAGAAAGATGAGAAAATAGTATTTTTAATTATTTATATTTGGTGTTAGTCCATTGCATAAGTATAAATATTAAAATATGAGTATCGAAACTATTAGTGCTGTTGCTCTTGGAATGGGTTTAAGTGCAAGTGCAGGATTTAGGATTTTCAATTTTATCGCTCGTTATTCGGCTAACCTATCGGTTAATGGCATACGAGTGAATTATTCTTTTCTTCAAATGGCAAATTACCAGGTATGTTTAACGTCAAATTATCCGGCATGGTCAGCTCATCTCTTAGTTTTACATGCTGTTCCGGCAATGCGCGGAACTTTGTAGTCTTGTACCCATTATAGGATATCTTTATCAGTTTATTCACACTGTAGTAATTGGGAAATGTAAATTCACCACGTTCATTGGCAGTGGTTCCGGCAATCTGCACAGAGTCGGGTAGGGAGTAGATAGCAACTTTGGCATACTTGACTGGATTATTGTAGGTGTCGGTTACTGTACCCTTAATTTGGGCGCTCATAGGGATTATCATCCCGACTAATAGCATTGTAAAAAGAATTTTTTTCATCACGTTGATTTTTAAATTGTTCAGCAATATGACGAAAGCAATCAATTTTTGGTAACATCAAAAGTGAACAATCTTATTGTTTTTAACAATATTTTTGATGATGCTGCTCCAATTGCAATTTTTTTATCACAGGGAGAAAGGAACATTTTCATATTTGAAAATGTTGTAACTAAGCTATAACAACTTGTTGTACCATACTAGTTTAAGTAAATATAGAAAAGAATAATCCAATGGAAAAATATATTTCATCAACAGACAACATAAATATTCACTATACAGAGACAGGGAAAGGAAATACTGCAATAGTTTTTGTGCATGGTTGGCTCGGAAACACAAATTGGTGGAACAGTCAAGAGGCTTTCTTGAAAGATAGGTATAAGATTGTTAAGATTGATTTGGGTGGGCATGGAAAATCAGATAAGACAAGGCTTAATTGGACAAGCAAGCAGTATTCAGACGATTTAATAACGGTTATAAATCAAATTAACGCGTCGGAAGTTATACTTGTTGGTCATTCAATGTCCGGTGCTTTTGTAACTGAGGCGGCTGTTGATTTGCCTAAAGTGAAAGCTATCATTTTAGTAGATACTTTAAAAGACCTGGATGATACATTCGATCCGGAGCAAGCTGAAGAGTTTATGTTTAGTCATTATCGTAAAGATTTTAAGTCGGCAGTTGAAAATATTTTGCCTCTATATCTTTTTGTTGATGAAACACCCATTACTATAAAGAATCAACTTCAAAAAGAGTTTCTTCAACAGGATGCAGAACTGGCAATTAAAGCTCTTAAGCCTTTATATGAAATGGATATAAGAAAAATTGCAAAGCTCATGGATATTCCTGTCAGAGCAATTAATTCAGATTCACAACCAACTGAAATAGAAAATAATCGTAAGTATTTTAAGAACTATGATTATAGAATAATTACCGGGACAGGTCATTATCCAATGCTGGAAAAACCTGAAGAGTTTAATAAAATATTGAAGAAAGTAATTGAAGAATTAGTTTTACCTGCCACCTCGACGGATTAATATGAAATAAATAGAGAGGTTAAATCTATCCATCATAAGAGCAATAATTGAATGTTATTTTATGTCATAAAAAAATATATAAAACACTTTGAATAGATGCGTTGTGAGGCACCTATATTGAATTACATAAATATTTGAAGAGTATTTTATTTAACCATTTAACCCTTAAAGTTTCGTAAAGTATTTTCTTTAATCAATCATTTTGAGAATAGGTTTGTTTTAATTATAATCACTTAAAATACTAATATGATGGTTTTAAGCTAGATAGCATGTAAGTGATTATTAAGTTTCTTAATCTTTAAAACTGTAATTATGAGTAAATTAATTAAGGTGATAGTTATAGCAGTTGTCTTAGCAGCATTATTTACAAGATGCGATAAGAATGATGATAATAATAACGATGATAATATAACCATCTTCAAGGCTACACTGGTAGGATCGAGCGAAGTTCCGCCAAATCCTTCTACTGCAACAGGCAGTACTACATTAACTTATAATGAATCAACAAAGAGATTTGTTGCAGTAACCACTTATACCGGCATAACTCCAAGTGCAGGGCATATACATAATGCCGCAGTAGGAGAAAATGGAGGTGTTGTATTTCCGTTTGTAATGAGTTCCTCTCCAATAACACTAGAGAGTGAAGTGTTGACTCAAGAACAGATTGATGAGCTTTTTGAAGGCAGGATGTATGTTAATTTACATACCGAGGAGTATCCCGGTGGAGAGATCAGGGGTCAGCTAATTAAACAATAGATTACTTATTTACAAAGGAGGAGCTGTGGTTAAAAAACAGCTCCTTTTTGTATCCTGCTATTTGCTAGGCAGATGACACTTCTGACGTGGTAGTTGTGATTGTCGTATTAAATCTTCAATTCTCCCAACTTTGCAATCTCATTAATATTAAACGGAGTTGATTGATATACAAAGTAATTGAGCCAATTTATAAACAATAGATTTGCATGAGAGCGCCACTTCACTAAAGGTGGTTGCGTGGCATCGTTATTTCTATAATAGTTTACCGGTGGCTCCACAGTGTCCATTCCTTTTTCCATGTCTCTGAGATATTCGTTGTGAAGGGTGTATGGAGAGTATTCGGAGTGTCCGGTAACATAAAACTCTCTTCCACCTCGTGAGGATACTATATAAACACCTGCCTCATCAGATTCGGAAAGAATTGTTAGTTCGGGGTGTTGGTTGATTTCTTCGGCAAGTATTGTTGTGTGCCGGCTGTGAGGAGCATTAAATTCATCGTCGAAACCACGGAAGAGTGGAAATGAGGGGTCGTTTATTTTATGGTTGAAGATTCCAAATAGCTTCTTGTCTAACGGATATTTATTTACACCATAGAAATGATAGAGTGCTGCCTGTGCGCCCCAACAAATATAGAATGTGGATGTTACATGTGTTCGTGCCCATTTGCATATCTGCGTTATCTCATCCCAATATGTAACCTCTTCAAATGGCAGCATCTCAACGGGCGCACCGGTTATTATCATTCCATCGTAATATGAATTCTCTATTTGAGAGAATTGTTTGTAGAACGACATTAAATGAGAGATTGGTGTATTTTTTGGTGTATGGGTGCTGAGTGCCAAGAAATCTATCTCTATCTGCAAAGGAGAGTTTGAAAGTAATCGAACAAGATCTGTCTCTGTTGTGATCTTAATCGGCATGAGGTTTAAAATAAGTATTTTGAGAGGGCGAATATCTTGTGCGGCAGATCTTAGATCGTCCATCACAAAGATGCTCTCCTTCTTTAATATTTCTATAGCTGGTAATTTATCGGGTAAATTAAGAGGCATAATAATTAATATATGAATGATAACTAAAACAATAGGAGGGCTATAGTAAAACTACTTCCTCTTTCCTTATTTTTAATTCGCAATAGTGGCATTGTAGTTCCACTTTCTCCTTATCAGTTACATGAAAACGAGTTTTCATTGGCTCGTTGTTTGTAATGCATTTGGGATTATTGCATTTCATTATTTCGATGATTTCGTCGGGAAGTACTACCTTTTTCTTTTCTACAACTTCAAAGTTCTTAATAATATTAAGGTTTACATTTGGGGCAACTAATGCTATGCGGTTGAGCTCATCTTCGCGAAAGAATTTATCGGCAACCTTTATAATACCTTTATGACCCATTTTGTTGCTCTTGAAATTGTTGCCTATAGTAATGCGGTTGTTTATACTCTGCAGTTTGAGTAGAGAGACAACTTTAAATACTGCATTTGGCGGAATATGATCTATTGCGGTGCCATTTTCTAGTGCAGCTACTTGTAATTCTTTTCTCATAATAATTCTGTTTCTATACCCATAAGATCGCAAATAATAGCCTGACGCGTGTACATGCCATTTTTTGCCTGCTCGAAATAATATGCTTTAGGATTGTCATCAACATCCTGATTTATTTCTTTTACCCTTGGAAGTGGGTGAAGAACCTTAAGATTATTTTTTGAATCTTTGAGCATATCGTTATGCAATACGTATACATTTTTCACCTTTTCATACTCCATTAGATCAGTGAACCTTTCTTTCTGAACTCTTGTCATGTATAAAATATCGGCACTATTGATTGAGTCGGGTGAGAAGTTGGTAAACTCTTTATACGGAATATTTTTGCTGTCGCAGAATGTTTTGTATTTATCGGGAATGTGAAGCTCTTCGGGAGCCACAAAGTTGAATGTTGGATTAAAATGCGACAATCCGTGTATGAGCGAATGAACTGCACGCCCATACTTGAGGTCGCCCACAATAGTAATTGTAAGGTTCTCAAGTGTTCCCTGTGTTTCGTATATTGTGAACAGATCTAGCATCGTTTGTGTAGGATGCTGGTTAGATCCATCGCCGGCGTTTATAACCGGAACAGGAGATATTTCAGATGCATATCGTGCCGATCCCTCGAGGTGATGCCTCATAATTATGATATCGGCATAATTGCCTACCATCATAATTGTGTCTTTAAGAGACTCGCCTTTGGCTGAACTACTGGTTGCTGAGTCTGAGAAGCCAACTATGCGCCCTCTGAGTCGATTTACGGCAGTTTCGAAGCTCAGGCGGGTGCGAGTAGAAGGCTCGAAGAAAAGTGTTGCACAGACACGCCCCTTTAGTAAATCGCGGTTGGGGTTTTGTTTGAACTTTAAAGCACTTTGGAGGATTCTGAAAATATCATCCCGGCTATAATCTCCTATATTTACTAAACTAGTGGGTTGCATATATTTTTACTTTGGGGTATTTACCTGATATTACTATCACAAATGTAAGTAAAAAAAACTTTATACAATCCTTATTAGAAATCGTTCACATAATTATCGATATAAGTGGCTCTGCCGTTTAACCAAGTTTTTAATTGGTTTATTTTTAATGAATAATTTAAAGTTCCTGGAAAATCGGGAACAACACTCCATACTTGATAATCTTTTGCTTGAGATTCGGTAAGATGTGCAGAGTAGAAATCTACATACTCAAGTAGTGGTTCCATACTTTCGGTACTGAATTTTTGCCATATCTCTTTGTATAATGCTTTTACTTCGGGATCTTCCATAATTCTGGTGAAGAAATAATAGCCCTTAGAGTTTGGGGTGATAAGTTTGAATAAAGGTGTGTTAAAACTTTGAAAGTGAATGCGATTTCCCTCATAACCGAATGCCCAATCGAAATCCCAAATAGGGCCCATAAAATATTTACCCGTTTCATCTTTATGCATATATGTGCTCTTGGGGTGATTAATTTCCATGTTATGAGTTAAATCGAATACAATAAGAAATTTAACTAACGATTGAATATCGATATAATTCTTATAATTGCTGTTTGGAAATTGATCTGATGCTATTGCATCTTCGAGCTGATGGAAGTCGCTTTTTATATTATCGAATAATACTGCTGCCTCTTCAGTGCTGAAATCATCTAAATCTGGGTCTTTTATCATAATAGGCAATGCATAATTGTTGGAAAGAAACTGATAATCTTCATCGAAATTTCCATCTATTTCTAGTAAAACACCTTTTTCTTTGTGGATATCAACTCTACTTGAAGACCTCTCAACCTGCTCTGTAAGCATGTAGCTACCGACATATTTACCATTTAATGTTAAATCTACGGGAATTGCATGATTTGTATATTTTAAATCTAATAGATCACCTATTTTAAATGCTACTGCATTTAGCATCAGTGTGGGATCTATTATATTAGCTAATAATACCCAATCTTTCTCTTCTGCTAGTCCTAATATAACCGCATCTTCATCTAATTTCAATCTATAAGGTTTTTTAGGTAAAACCCATGTTGTATTTCCTCTACCTCTAATGCGGGTTTTCCCTGTAAAATCTTCTCCCCAACCATTTGCGGTTATTTCTATATCAGCATTTATATAATCATCTTTTGAAACAATATCAGCATTTTGTTCTGTAACGATATTAATGTGAGGAATGGGAGAAGTCCAATTAAATTTTAATGTGTATGTTTCGGTTATTTTTCCACTTTCAGAAACCAAGGTATAGGTCACGGGTTTGGAGAAATCATTGATAGTAACGTTACTTGTTTGCTCAATTCCGTTTACAGTAACTTTAGAAGCGTTGGTCACAAAAGTTGCTATTAGATTCTTTGTAATGGAAGGAATAGTCACCTCTATTTGCTTATCAGTAATTACAGCATTATAAGCCTTTGATAAAAGCTTATTGTTCTCATCTTTGAAGCTAAATGAAGTTAATGCGAGAGCAGGTTCATCCTTTGGTTCTTCGAAAATTTCTCTTTCATCCTCACAACTTATTAGGAAAGATGATAATAATATGACTAATGAAAGGAGATTGAAATCAATTTTTTTCATATCTATGCATTTTTAAACCTTAATTAATATTGCACAAATATAATAAAGAAATTAGAAATATCACAAAAAAAACACTTTTTTAGCGGAAAATATTGTTTTTAAGACAATTATATTTATCAACTTAGTTTCTATATGTTAATTTAACAACTGGTTTTTTTTAATTTTATAATCTAAAGCTTATGAATTATAGTTGATGTTAAAATCAGTATAAAAAAAAGATATAAATTTGTTCATAAACAAAATGTAATTGAAATAATTTTAAAAAACCCGCAAAGCAAGATTAACTGCTTTGCGGGAAATATGTATGTAAATTATTTCGTTATATAGCTAATACTATTACAATTCTAAGTCGATATCGAACAGTTCATGCCAAGGAAGTCCTTGCTTATTTAATTGCTCCATAAATGGATCGGGATTGAATTCCTCAACATTAAATACACCCGGCTTTTTCCATAAACCTTGCATAAACATTAGGGCACCAATTGTTGCGGGAACACCTGTCGTGTAACTCACACCCTGTGCACCTGTTTCTTTATATGCTTCTTCGTGGCTGCAATTGTTGTAAATATAATATGTGCTCTCTTTGCCATCTTTAATGCCTCTGATGCGACAACCAATGGAGGTTTGACCAACATAGTTTTCGCCAAGTTCTCCCGGATCGGGAAGTACAGCTTTTAGGAATTGAATAGGTACAATTTTCTGACCATTATATTCAACTTCATCAATTCGAGCCATTCCAATATTTTGAATTACTCTCAGGTGAGTAAGATACTCCTGACCGAATGTCATCCAGAATCGTGCACGTTTTAGGGTAGGGTAGTTTTTTACAAGTGACTCCAGCTCTTCGTGATATATTACATACGATTCTTTTGGTCCAATTTCGGGGTAGGTGAGTGGTTTATGAATTTCATGCGGTTCTGTTTCAATCCATTCTCCATTTTCCCAATATTTGCCTTTTTGAGTAACTTCACGAATATTGATTTCGGGATTGAAGTTTGTGGCAAATGCTTTACCGTGATCTCCGGCATTACAGTCAACAATATCCAGGTAATGAATCTCGTCGAAGTGATGTTTTGCTGCATGAGCAGTAAAAACACTGGTTACACCAGGATCAAATCCACAACCCAATATAGCTGTTAGTCCGGCCTTTTCAAATCTTTCTTTATATGCCCATTGCCATTTATATTCGAATTTAGCTTCGTCTTTTGGTTCATAGTTAGCAGTATCAAGATAATTGACACCTGCTTCTAGACAGGCATCCATAATTGTAAGATCTTGATATGGCAATGCCACATTTATTACTATTTCTGGTTTAAACTCATTCATAAGTGTTACCAGTTCGGGCACATTGTCTGCATCAACTCTTGCTGTTTTAATAGTTATGCCGGTGCGTTTTTTTACATCAGTAGCAATTACATCGCATTTACTTTTTGTGCGACTGGCAAGCATTATATCAGTGAATACTGAGCTATTCTGTGCAACTTTATTGGCAACCACCGTACCTACACCTCCGGCACCTATAATAAGTACTTTTCCCATATTTATGACTTGTTATAATATTAAATATTTATCATTACAAATCTACATAAAAAAAATGAAACGAGTGAGCAAAAAAAAGTGCATTAAACAGAAATACCAAACAAGTACTTTAAACAGATGTACTAAACAGAAAAGAATAGTTGTAGCTTATTTTTTAGTTAAAATCAAAATTTGTATATTTGTAGTAATCATATAATTTGTAATTAATGAACTTGTAACAATATGAATGAAGAAAATATAGAGCAAATTTCGCGCTCTACAAGTGCAATAAGTGAATGGTCCTTTAATTTCCTTAGCAACATGGGTATTGCCGATAACTGGGTAAAATACATAAACATGGTGCTACTAGCAGTGGCATTGATTTTAGTGGTATTTATTGTACAGTTTGTTACTCGAAGAATTTTGCAAATGGTTTTAAACAGATCGTCAAAGATTACAGGAATGCCAATACTACACCATTTATCTCGTAGACGCTTCCCACACTTTTTGGCAATGATTATACCCTTTAGCATAGTTAAGGGTTCCATTCCAATTGTTTTTGATCAATTTCCCAGGCTGATGGTTGTTATGGATAAGCTGGCAGATATATATCTGATTTTTTATCTGATATGGCTTATAATGTCAATTATAAATGCAGCTTCGGATACACTAAGATTGAAACCTAGCTTGAAAGATAAACCTCTGGATAGCTATGTACAAGTTATTAAAATAATATTTTATATATTTGGATTTGTTATTCTATTTTCGGTATTAACTGGACAAGAAACGGGTGTTGTTCTTGCAGGACTGGGTGCAGGGTCGGCCATAACAATGCTTATTTTTAAAGACTCCATTTTAGGGTTTGTAGCCAGTTTGCAAGTGAGTGCAAATGATATGGTGCGAATTGGGGACTGGATTACTATGCCAAAGTATGGTGCCGATGGAGACGTTACACAGATAACTCTTACCACGGTGAAAGTTAGGAATTTTGATAAAACAATCACTACATTACCTCCATATGCGCTTGTATCGGATTCGTTTCAGAACTGGCGTGGTATGCAAGAAATAGGGGGGAGAAGGTTAAAAAGATCGGTACATATTAAACAGGGCACTATAAGGTTTGTGAAGCCTGAAGAAATTGAGAATTTACAGAAGATTGAATATATTTCGGACCATGTGAAGAGTAGAATTATAGAAATAGATAATTATAATAAAGAGCACTCTATAGATAAATCGCTCTTGATTAATGGACGCAATTTAACTAATATAGGGCTATATAGACAGTATATTTATAATTATCTAAAGAGTCATCCTAATGTACATAAAGAATTATTACTAATTGTGAGGCAATTGCAACCAAATGAAAAAGGTATGCCTTTAGAATTATACTTTTTTACTGCAACAACTGTATGGGTGGAGTATGAAGCTATTGTTTCTGATATATTTGATCATATAACGGCAGCAGCAACATATTTTGATCTTGAGCTTTTTGAAGATCTTTCTAACGATTAAGATTATAATATTATTATCTTTTAGCAACCTTTTTAATCATTCTTTGTTTATATTACATTGACTAAGAAGAGGTGATTTTTATGAATTATATTTCCTACCTTTGTTTACATGAAAAATTGATTGTATAATTATCAACATAAATATAATGAATAAAATATATAGTGTTTTTACAGGTACAGGCAGTTACGTTCCGACTAAACAAATTAAGAATGATTTTTTTAATTCTTATGAGTTTTTTGATTCTACCGGAGAAAAATTGCCTACTCTAAATGATGATATAACGAAAAAGTTTGAAGAGATTACAACTATAGCTGAGAGAAGATATGCTGAGGATAATGAATCTACAAGCGATTTAGCACTAATTGCTTCACAAAGGGCTATTGAAGCTGCGGGTATTGATAAAGAAGATCTAGACTATATAATTTTTGCACATAATTTTGGTGAAACAAAGGTTGATAATATTGCTATTGATATAGTGCCTTCTATGGCAGCGCGTTTAAAAAATAAACTAGGAATAGCCAACCCCAGTGCTGTGGCATATGATTTATTGTTTGGTTGTCCGGGTTGGGTTCAGGCGGTAATTCAAGCCGATTATTATATACGGTCTGGAGATGCTAAGAAAATACTTGTTGTTGGGGCCGACGTTTTATCACGTATAGCGGATCCGCACGACCGTGATAGTATGATATATGCAGATGGTGCGGGTGCCGCAGTTATGGAAGCCAGAGAAAGCGATACTCCGATTGGTATACTTGGACATAATACTAGAAGTGATGCATTAGATTACGCATATATGCTTCGGATGGGAAACTCTTATAATCCAGAACTAGCTAAAAAAGGTGATCACTACCTTAAAATGAACGGTCGCCGCTTATATCAATATGCATTGGAAAATGTTCCTAAAGCAATAAAGGCTGGACTAGATAAATTGAATATGAACATTAGAGATATAGATAAAGTATTAATTCATCAGGCCAATGGTAAAATGGATGATGCCATACTTTACAGATTATTTAAACTTTATGGCATAAAAGAGGTTCCTGAGTCTATTATGCCAATGACTATATCGTGGCTGGGCAACTCATCGGTTGCAACTGTACCAACACTTCTAGACCTGTTGACGCGCAATGAGCTGGATGAACATCAATTAAATAGTAATAATAATATAGTTTTGGCATCGGTTGGTGCCGGTATGAATATTAATAGTATAATATATCGACTGCCCTAAATAAAGAGCCTATACATATTGGAATCTCTTTTTTGGAATCCCAATTTAAGATATAGATTATTAGCGGCCTCTCTCCATGGACTTGAAGAGAGGTCTACTTTTTCTGCCTGATTCTCTTGTGCTATGTTTATGGCATGCCATATTAGTGCAGTTGCAACGCCTTTGCCACGTGCTTCGTCACTGACAATTACATCTTCAATCCAAGCTTTAATACCTGAAGGAACCTTGTAAAACACCAAGGTGAGTGTGCCTAGAATAACATCTCCATCTTTTGCTATAAGAAGATGATTATTTGAAAAACTTATCACTCTTTCGAGATCTTCTGTAGTTGGAACTCTATCTTTTTCGTTAGTTAATTCTGGTATAAAATATTGAAAGGCCTCTAGTATTTTATCGTTTATTTCAGTTACTCTTTCTATATACATTATGTTTGCATTTACTTATTAGATGTTTCCCTAACAAAGTTAACCAAATAATGAAGTTTTAGTAAATCTGTTATATATCGTTTGCATATTATAGTGTATTAATATAATTGTTAACAATATGTTACTTTTTTAACTTTAAAGATTGAATAAGCTGCTACATGTTTTTTATTAGGTTTAAATGGAAAATTAACTAATCTACTTTTGCAGAATCTGATTAATTTCATTTATGATAAGTGGAAAAGCAGGATATGTCATGCCATGGTCGTAACCCTGAAGCTCCAGCAAACGTGTATGTTCATGTCCTACAACTTTCATCATTCGAGCCAAATAAGCATTCTCTTCATATCTTCCAAGCATTTCAAGCTCCCTGTCTCCTGTAATAAGTAAAAGGGGTGGTGCATCATTACGAACATGAAATAATGGTGCAAACTTATCAACAAGCGGTTGTGTATCTTTCAAACCCATCTCTTCTCGAATATTAAAATGGGTTATTGTTTGTCCGCTTAGTGGAATCAAGCCAGCAATTTTATTAGCATCAATATCATGTTTAAACAGATAGCTTTTATCTAATCCTATCATCATAGTTAGATAACCTCCAGCCGAATGACCCGATACAAAAATTTTAGAACTATCACCTCCAAAATCTTCAATATTCTTAAATACCCATGCAACAGCAGCAGCCGCATCTTCAATGTATGAAGGGGCTCCAATATGAGGCGAAAGACGATAATTTACTCCCACAATGCACACCCCTTTATTTTTAAGGTATTCGGGTAATTCTTTGCTTCCACCAGTTAGACCGCCACCATGAAACCATACAATTGTTTTAAAATCCTTATCGTTTTCAGGATAATATATATCAAGTTTGCATCGATCTTCTATATATTTATCGCTGTTTATTATACTGTCTTCATAATAAGGAATGTCGTAAACAGTCTTATAACTAATTTCTTGTGTGTGTGAAGTTAAAGTAATACTTAATAAAAATACTAGTATAATCAACTTGTTTTTTGTAATCATAATCAACAGTTTTCATTCTTATTTATTCGTCAATTTGTCTATTTCTCGATTTCTCATTTTCTATAATTGTCAATGGCTAATTTTATCGAACCGCGCGGTACCCGATTTCATCCGTGTGCTTCCAGTTACATATTCAGGTCCTACTATAGGTTCAATTTTAATCTCTGCTTCCTTAGCTACATCAGAATCAGGATTACAACAAATAGCAGCAGTCAAGATTCCATTTTCTCGAGCTCTTCTCAATGCGGCAATAACCTATCTATTTGATCATTTTTGTGTTTTTGCCCCTAATTTATCTTCAATTAATTTGTTCTCCTTTTTAGCTCTTCCAAAGTCTTTATCAATTTTTATAAAAGGAATAATTAATAAAGTAGGAATGGTTGCAATCATAATAAAAATAAAGAAATTTAGATATCCGAGTTGCTCCTGAATCCACCCGGCTGCCATTCCCGGAAGCATCATACCAAGAGCCATAAATCCGGTACAAATTGAGTAATGCGCAGTTTTATGATCTCCCTGCGAGAAATAAATCATAAACAGCATATAAGCAGTAAACCCAAATCCATATCCAAACTGCTCTGCTGCAATGGCAATATTAACCCACAAGAAGCTTTCGGGCTGATATATAGAAAGTAGGAGATATGCAGCATTCGGAAGAGTTATAGCTAAAGCCATAGGCCATATCCAATACTTTAATCCTTTTTGAGATGCCAGAATGCCACCAATAATACCACCAATAGTAAGTGCAACAACACCAACGGTACCGTAAGCAATTCCTGCATCCTGTGTTTGCAGACCCAATCCTCCAATTTCACGCGGATCGAGCAAGAAAGGATATGCAAGTTTAACCAGCATAGCTTCGGCAAGTCTGTAAACAAGAATAAAAGTTAATGCCAATACTATCCCTTTCTTATTGAAAAACGATTTAAAAGTATTGCCAAATTCCTTTATTACCTCGCTCGGGGTATTAGCAGCTTTACCGGTGTCGCTTATTGGGTAAGGCAGCACAAAACGGTGATATATAAAGAATGCGAGAAAAAGTCCCGCCATTATAAAAAATGTCAGACTCCAAGAGTATGGGATATTAGAAGTTGTTCTTTCGAAATAACCTGCAAGTATTATTAAAAAGCCCTGACCGGTTATTGAGGCAAGCCTATAAAATGTACTACGAATGCCTACAAAAAAAGATTGCTGTGATTCGTCAAGTGCAAGCATATAAAAACCATCTGCCGCGATATCGTGTGTGGCTGAACTAAACGCCATTAGCCAGAAAAAAGCTAGCGTTGCCTGAAGATAAAATGGGGTAGGAAGTGTAAATGCAATCCCTGCCAAACCTGCCCCAATGAGAAGTTGCATTGAAATAATCCACCAACGCTTTGTTTTTAATATATCTACAAACGGACTCCAGATTGGTTTAATGACCCATGGCAGATAAAGCCAGCTAGTGTAAAGTGCAATTTCGGTATTTGAAAGCCCAAATCTTTTGTACATAATTACCGAAATTGTCATAACAGCTATATATGGCAATCCTTCAGCAAAATAAAGTGTAGGCACCCATGTCCATGGATTACGAAAGGTTTTTTGATTCTTGTTTTTCATAATTAAGTTGTAAATATAATTTTTACATTATATATTTATAAGCCAGGTAATTATAAGTAAACATATATTATTGTAACTATACATTCATATTAATGCTAATTATACTAACGTCTAATACTCTGTTTTTATTAATGTGCCCGGAAAGTAGTGTTTTAATATTTCGTTATACATATAACCTTTTTCTGCCATTAAAGCTGCACCTATCTGGCACAAGCCAACGCCGTGGCCCCATCCGGCGCCCTTCAGTAAAAATTTTTGAGGTATACCTTCATCGTCTTCATCCTGAGCATCGACAATAAAAGCAGAACTGTATAAATGAGATTTTGATAGAGTTCGTCTTATTTCGAGCTCTTTTCCAATTACCATAACTTTATCGGTCCCCATGATTTTAAGCCTTTTAATTCGTCCAGAAGTACCCCTTTCGAGTGGTATAAGATCAATAATACTACCAAAATCTATACCCAAACGATCTTTTATGATTTCAGATAGCTCGCTCTGACTATAGGTTATGCTCCATCTATAAAAATCGAATGTTTCCCTATCATAATCATTTAGCACTTGATTAAGAATAGTTTTATCCTGTGTATTGCAAAATGCATCGGGGGAATTAGAAATCCACTCTTCTGCGTTTTCTTCTATTGTTAGATCTGGAAAAGGGACTCCACTAAAACTATCAGGTTTTCCTTGCAAATATGGATGTACAATGGGTTCCCAAACATTCTCAAAAGTCTCCATTACTCCACCACAACATTTATAATATCTGGTATCGCAAATAGAACCTCTGTATGAAAGGATTTTGCCATAAGTATCGTTAATTACACTGTTAACAAGTTCAGAAGACTGTTTGGTTATACCTTGATATCGCTGGCAATGGTCGTCTGCACAAACATCAAAATGCTCATGATCTTCTCGATCATACCATCTGATTATTTCATTTGACGTTACTATTGATGTTTGATAATTGTTTTCATGTTTATTGAATAGTTTGTTTTTTGTTAACTGTGCCAAAAGCCAGCTTCGAGAAATAATTGAATGAGCTTTTAGAAGTTCTTCAGAACTGGTAGAACTCATTTCAGAAGATATAACACTCTTAAGGTAATCTTCAATTGAAACCACATTTATAGCAGTTACACTTGCACCGTTTTCACCATCTTCAACTGTAATAAACTTCAATCCTCCCAGAAATCTTTGATTCTCTTTTCTCTCCCAGTGGAAATCTACACCAATGGTAACCATTTTTAATTCAAAACTATCGCTGTGCAGCTGATCAGATTCAAATGTTATCTCAGTGTATTCTTCTCCATTGAATAATAAATTACCATCATTTATTCTCACCTCATATTCTCCCGGAGGAAAATCTTTACCTTGAAGTTTATAAGTAGAAAGTAAAGAAAAACCTATCACCTGCTGCCTTTGTAAAATACCCACATGTATCAAAGGCTCACTCATTTTAAATTGTTTCTCGTCTGAAGTTCCCATGACTTTATTCTTTCTTTATAAAGGTTATAAATGAATAATCAAACTGATTTTTCTCATCCGCTTTATGTTTTTCCTCCACAATTAATTCCCAATTATTAAAATCTATTTTTGGGAAAAAGGTGTCTGCCTCTTCAAATATATGATGTATGCGTGTAAGGTACAATTTATTGGTAAGATGAAGAGTAGAATCGTATATTTTTCCACCTCCAATTATAAAAACTTTCTCTTTGTCTTTGATTAATAAAAATGCTTCATCAATAGATCGGACAACAATACATCCGGGATAATTATTTGCATTATCTGAAGTAATTACAATGTTTATTCTATTGGGTAAAGCACCATTCGGGAGAGATTCATATGTTTTTCTACCCATAATAATTGTGTGACCGGTGGTAAGTTTTTTAAAGTGCTTTAAATCGTTGGGAAGATGGCAAAGTAAATCGCCATCCTTGCCAATACCATTGTTCTCGTCAACTACCACTATTATAGCAACTTCTGTCTTTTGCTCTTTTATCATTTCGGAATCTAATTATTAAACGGAGACTTAATAATAAAGCTTCACTCGTTTATCGAATTTCTCACAAATAACTCTCAAACTTTTCCTGAATCTAATTCTTATTAAATTGAGACCTCGCCCTTAATATGAGGATGCGGATTGTAATTAATCAGTTCGAAGTCCTCATACCTGAAGCTAAATATATCTTTAACATCAGGATTTATTTTCATCTCGGGTAAGCTACGTGGAGTTCGCGAGAGTTGCAGATCTACCTGCTCCAGATGATTTAAATATATATGAGCGTCGCCAAATGTATGTACAAAATCTCCCTCTTGTAAACCTGTAACCTGAGCCATCATTTTTAGTAAAAGTGCATAAGAAGCAATATTAAATGGCACACCTAAAAATATATCAGCGCTCCTTTGATAAAGTTGTAAGCTTAATTTACCATCTGATACATAGAATTGAAAAAAAGCATGGCAGGGCGGAAGATTCATATTTGGAAGATCGGCCACATTCCACGAGCTAACCAATATACGACGTGAATCGGGATTGTTTTTTATAGTTTGAACCACTTGAGAAATCTGGTCGATATGCCCTCCATTATAATCGGGCCACGAGCGCCATTGATATCCATAAATATGACCAAGGTCTCCTTCTTCATCTGCCCACTCATTCCATATATTGACGCCGTTGTCTGTAAGGTATTTAATGTTTGTATCTCCATTCAGGAACCACAAAAGTTCATGAATAATTGACCTGAGGTGTAGTTTTTTTGTAGTAAGAACAGGAAATCCTTCGTTAAGTCTATATCTGCTCTGATGTCCAAAGATACTTATCGTACCAGTGCCTGTACGATCTTCTTTTTTGACACCTTCATTAATAGTTCTTTGTAATAAATCGATATATTGTTGCATATTATTTGTTTTTTGCACGAAGCTATAAGTATCCACTAAAATGAACCATTTTTATTAATTCATATTAGCAACAAGACAAAAATAACTTATTTTTTGCTGACAACAAGCTATTATTATAAAGTAATTGGAATTGGAATTTTTTTCGCAATTTTCTTTGGGGTTTTCATATACAAACAATTAAAAATATGAACGATTAATGGTTTAAATTGTTTTATTTTATAAGTTTGGAAAGCATTATTTTATTAAACAACCATTTATAAAAACATTTCTCATGAATATTTCAGAATTACTAAACAGCTCGATAGGACAAACTATTGTTAAAAATGCTGCAGGCAAATTAGGAATGAATACTAATGAAGCATCAAGTGCAGTTAGAACTTCACTATCCACCATTTTGGCAGGGATGACTCGCAATTCTCAATCGAAGGAAGGAGCCGAGAGTCTCAATAAAGCAATTGAAACTAAACACGATGGATCTTTACTTGATAACCTTTCGGCTATGTTTCAAGGAGATAATGAAAATCTGCAAAGAGACGGAGATGGAATATTGGAACATGTTTTTGGTAGTAAAAGGGAAGTTATAGAGCAAAATATTTCGAAGAAAACTGGTGTAAATAACGACAAAATTTCACCTCTTCTTTCAACTTTGGCACCAATTGTAATGGCATACCTAAGTAAAGAGAAACAGCAATCGAATGCAAGAGCGAGCGATTTAAACACACTGTTGAGCAATTTAATCGGCGGTTCTCAGCATAGTAGATCAGGTGGTGGTGTAATGGATATGATTAGTGGTATTTTAGATAAAGATAGCGATGGCGATGTAATGGATGATTTGTTGAATATGTTTGGGAAGAAAAGATAATTGTTATATTTGTTAACGCATAATTATAAATAAGAAGAAATTAATATCGACTTAAAATAATATCAATGATAAAAATGAGTAAAAAGAAATTTGGAATACAGTATTATATCACTGCTTTAATGTTAACGGCAATTTTATTTGCGGGTAATTCTTGTTCTACTTCAGATGATTATATCACGAGAGCAGAAGCTAGAAGATTAATTGAGGAAGCACTAAGAAGTCAAGGTAATGGTTTAAATGAAGCAGAAATAAAAAGATTAATAGACGATGCAATAAACTCAAACAATAACAACCTTGAGTTTACTCAGTGGGAAATTGTTAACATAACTGTAAATGCTGATGATTGGGAGTGGAATAACAATTCGGCACAGTGGGAAGCTTTTTATAATTTGAGTGAATTAACTGAATTTATATATGAGTATGGTGCTATGATTTCCTACGTCTTTATTGGTGAGCAAGGAGTTGATGAAGTTCAGAAGCTTTTGCCATATATCAATACTTATTCTGTTATGGAAGGTCCTGATACAGTTACTTTTACTGAAACAATTAGTGCCGATTTTCAGCAAGGCAATCCCAGTACAGTTGCCTTTTTTATTAAGGATTCAGACTTGGCACAAGATCCCGATGCACCTCAAAATTATAATTTCAGAATTGTATTAATTTGGTAATATAATTACTCTAATATCCTTAGTATTATATTTTTTTTAGTGGGTAGTTTTTTTGAAGAACTATTCTATTACAATATTGTTTTAATTTAAACGAAAGTTGATTTTTTATGTGATATACTTAACATTCAAATTTGAAAAACTTATTATTATGAAAAGAAAAATATATACATCACTCTTTACAGGAATATTATTTTTGAGTACCCTGTTTATAGCCACATCTTGTAGTGACAGCACCGATGACATTATTGAAACTGAATGGAATATCGAGAACTTTACAGTAAATGCATCACAGTGGACATGGAATTCTGAACTTAACAGATGGGAAGCAGTTAGACCATTAGGATTTATAGATGAGTTTATATATGAAAATGGTGCAGTAATTGGGTATGTATTTATTGGTTCACAAGGTGTTAATGAGGTGCAAGTGCCTTTACCTTACATAAGAAGTTTTTTGGTAGAAGTGGGTCAAAATGAATTTGTTGATTTCACAGAAACAATAAGTTTTGAATTTAGCCAGCAAAGAAATGAAGTTACATTCTATATAGAACCCTCAGATGGTGTTCAAGATCAGGATGCAAGACAAAACTATAACTTTAGAGTTGTAATGGTTTGGTAATATACCAATCATAAAAATAGCTGCTAATTATTCATTTATTGGTTTTAAAATCCTCATAAAAATATAGCCAGTGCATCTGCCACTATAAACGAGCTACCGCCGATAAAGATAAGATCATCATTGTCGGCGTTTTTTATTGCAGCTTTTATGGCATTTGAAACATTAGAGTGAGAGCTGCCCAGCAATTGGTATTCAAAAGCTTGTTCTTTTATTATATCTTCATTTAACGCACGTTCTGTAGATGCTTTTGTGAAATAATAGACTGCATTTCTAGGTAATATCTTCAATACAGAATCAATATCTTTATCATTTGCCATCCCAAATACAATATGCAAATTATTATAACTCTCATTTGCCAACTGATCTACAACATATTGTATTCCGTGTGAATTGTGTGCAATATCACAAATGATTTTGGGTTCTTGCTGCACAATTTGCCATCTTCCTAATAAACCGGTAAGCGATATTACATTTACAAAACCACTATATACCGCCTCTTTTGGTATATTATAGCCAATCTCTTTAAGAACTTCAATTGAAGTTAATACCGTTCTGGCATTTTTTTCCTGAGCGGGCCCTCTTAATTCTCCTTTTAAGTCGTTATATCCATCTGCTTTAAAAAGCATTCCACTACTATTTCTTTCAGCCACAAAATTATTAATATATAATTCAGAAAATACTAAAGGAGCCTCTACGGAATTAGCTTTATCTATAAATACTTGTGCAACTTCAATACTGCCTGCTTCGCCAATTACAACAGGTGTGTGTGATTTTATTATACCTGCCTTTTCTGCTGCAATCTTCGGAAGTGTATCACCCAGATACTTGATATGATCCAAACCTATGTTTGTGATTACACTTAAATCAGGAGAAATAATATTAGTGCTATCAAGCCTTCCACCTAATCCCACCTCCACTATTGCAACATCTATCTTCTGCTCTGAAAACCATAGAAACGACATTTCCATTGTGAGCTCAAAAAATGAAGGCATAATTGGCTCGAACTTATCTTTATATTGCTTTACAAAATCTATTACAAATTGCTCATCAATCATCTCGCCATTAATGCGAATGCGCTCTCTAAAGTCTATTAGGTGAGGAGAAGTATACAATCCAACCCGATACCCCGATTCTTGCAATATGGCTGCTAAAAGATGAGAAGTGGATCCCTTACCGTTAGTACCACCAACATGAATTGTTTTGAAGTGGTGATGTGGGTGATTAAAAATTTTATCCAGAGCGAGGCTGTTTTCAAGTCCCTCTTTATAAGCAGCATGCCCAATTCTTTGATATTCTGGCATTTGAATATATAGATAATTAAGAGTTTCGTTGTAGTTCATTTATATTAATTTCTAATTATAAGTAAAATGATTAACAGATAGTTACTTACCATATAATTATATGACGATTATAAGACAATAACAATATTATTATTAGGTAATTACTAAACGAGGGTGAATTCACATTGTGAAACACCCTCGATATTATTATTTTCAATTATTGAAATTGAATGCAGGAGTAGTTGAAATCTAATTTTTAAGTGGCAGAACCGAGTATTGTTTAGAGTAACGCATTTGTTGATTTACATAACTTTCGTTATATGAAACCGTTACATCTGTAACATTTCCGTTATCGTCGGTTATCAGCTTATAAACAGGATTCACAAATCCTTTATATGGGGCTATATCAAGAGATTCATATCGTGACAATACTTCATTATGTATATCCTTATTCACCTTTACGCCATATGTTTCAATTAAGGCTTTACCAGCTTCAAAATCACCTTCCGATTTTATTCGTTGTACTTCCGAAAGAAGTTCACCAAACAAAGAGCGTACTTTATCATAATCGTTAATAACTATGTAAGTTTTATCATCTCTTTTTTCGAAAGTAACAATATTATCTTCTTTTCCTTTTTCAATTATCCAATTAGAAATTGTTGCACGGTTACGCATATGAGCCTGTTCAATATCTTTTCCAGGTTGTATGCGCGTTAGCTGAGTCATTGCACCATTCATTATATACGAATAGTACTCAGCTTTGTAGGCGTCATTATCGGGCAAAAGACCAAGCTCAACAAGTTTTGGATCGGCAAGGTAATATAGCGCAAACAAATCGGCACGTGTTTCTTCAAGAGGAGAAGCATAAGCTTGTAAGACATCTGTACTAATTCCAGGAAGCAATTTTCCCGATCCGTGACCCAAACACTCATGCAAGTCGGTGTGAAGATTATCCGTTAAAGTTCCATATTTTTTAGATAATTTTACTTCATTATCACTCCACATAAACTCTTCTTTAAATCCATTACCCTCAGATGCTCTATCGTAAGCAAAAGTTATATTGTCAATAGTAACAGACTTTGATCCATGGTCTCGTCTTATCCAATCTGCATTGGGTAGATTTATACCAATTGGAGTAGCAGGGTAGGTGTCACCACCAAGCATTGCAACAGTAATAACTTTTGCCGATACTCCTTTAACTTCCTCTTTCTTGAAACGATTATCAATAGGTGAATTATCTTCGAACCACTGTGCATTATCACTTATAATAGTTGTTCTTTTAGAAGCTTCTATACTTTTGAAGTTAACTATTGATTCCCAACTTCCTTTCAGGCCCATCGGATCGGTATATGTTTCAATAAAGCCATTGATGAAATCTATACGCGAGTCGGTATCTTTTACCCATTTAACAGAGTAGTCATCAAATGTTTGAAGGCTACCACTTCTGTAAAATTCAATAAGAGTGTCAATTATATCTTTTTGATGTTCATTCTCAGCAACAGCCGATGCTTTCTCAAGCCAAACTATTATTCTATCAATAGCCTTATCATACATGCCACCCAACTTCCATACTTTCTCAACAATTTCACCATTTTCTTTAATAACCTTGCTGTTTAGTCCATACGAAACAGGAGTCTCATCATTAGAGTCTTTCATAGAATTATAAAAGTTCTCCACTTCCTTTTGTGTTACCCCTTCATAAAAATTTACTGCTGAAGTTTGTACGATATCACTTCCTTGAGCCTGACTCATTCTCTTGGGCATTAAAGCCGGGTCAAACATTACAGGAATAATTTCGTTAAGTGTTTCATCGGCAGCCATTCCATCCCTGAAAGGCATTCTTCCCGGATCTACGCTCTTTACAATAGTAATAAAATACTCTTGAGAGAACTGAGGCATAATTTTATCCTCAGAATAGTGATGATGTATACCATTAGCCATCCAAATCTGTTTCAGATAAGTCTCAAAATTCTTCCAATCGTCAGTAGATTTGTCACCCATATAATTCTCGTACAAACCTTCACATACTCTTCTAATAGTAAGGTTGTACCTGTTGTGCTGGTCCCACAATATATCGCGTCCCTCTAGGGCAGCTTGTGAAAGATAATAAATAAGCTCTTTTTGTTGTAACGACAAGCTGTTGAATCCCGAAACCGGATATCTTAGTATTTCAATATCGGCAAATCTATCTACTTTATATTCAAATGTAGTATAATCGATATCGTCTGCTATCGTTTCTTTATCTGTCTTTTTACCTTCATTGCAGGCTGCAAACAGAAATATGGTTGTAAGCATAAAAATTACTTTTTTCATTTTGAAAAGAATCAGTTTGTTTTGTACTTATATTTTATAAGTGCCAATTCTTCATTGGCTTTAGAGATTTTATTTTTCAGGTCCGATTTATATTCAGCCATTTTATTTTGTGCTGACTCATCGCCGGAAGCAATTATTTGTAGTGCTAATATGGCAGCATTTAGTGCTCCGTTTATACCTACGGTTGCCACCGGAATGCCGGGAGGCATCTGAACTATTGCAAGTAGTGCATCTATACCATCAAGTGTAGATTTAATTGGAACACCAATCACTGGTATTGTTGTCATTGAAGCAATAACACCAGGTAGATGTGCTGCCATACCGGCTGCTGCAATAATCACCTTAATACCTTTTTTAGCAGCACCTTTTGCAAATACCTCTACCTCTTCTGGAGTTCTATGTGCAGACAAAGCATTCATCTCAAACGGAATTTCCATCTCATTTAAAAATTGAGCTGCTTTTTCCATAATGGGAAGATCGGACGTACTTCCCATTATTATACTTACGATTGGATCCATATGTTTAATTTATTTTCCAATAAATTCTTTATACTCAGCAGCACTCATTAATGCATCCAGTTCTTCAGGATTTTGAATACTTATTTTAATGATCCATCCACCTTCAAACGGTTCTTTGTTGACTAGTTCAGGAGCATCTTCAAGTTCCTCATTAACCTCAAGCACTTCTCCTGTAACGGGCATCATTAAATCAGAAACAGTTTTTACAGCTTCAACACTACCAAACACTTCACCTTTTTCAACTGTTTCTCCTTCAGTTGTAATATCAATGAATACAATATCACCCAATTCTTCTTGAGCAAAATCGGTTATACCTATAAAAGCCTCATTGCCTTCTACTCTCACCCATTCATGATCTGTAGAATACTTAACATTTTCAGGAAAGTTCATAGTAATTCAAATTTTAATAAAGATTTATATTTTGTAAATGTACAATTATTTTTGATATATAAGAGCGATTATTATACGCCCAATTTCACAAATAAAAAAGCAACAGAAAATCCTAAAAGAAATCCTGCGATAACCTGCGAGAGTGTATGTCGTTTGAGAATCAACCTCGATGTACCAACAGATCCGGCTAGTAAAAATAGACCAATAAATAGCCAGTAAGGGTTAGAATGCTCAACATAATAACATACCGACATAACACCACCTAGAAGTCCTCCAACCCCAAACATGTGTGCGCTAATTTTCCAGACTAAAGTTATTAAAATTGCTATTATCATTATAGCAATAGAGCCAGCCATCATAGTTATAAACCAAGTGGGCATTTGCGCCTTGTAGTAGAAAACCACCATTGCACTGTATGACAAAAGAGTAATAAAATATGGGTAAAAACGCTCTTTTCTAACTTTTAACGATAAATCTGATATAAGTCCTATTCGAAGCAGCAGATAAATTAGAATGCCAGGAATTGCAAATGAAAAAAGCATTATGGGAGTTACAATATGCCAAAATTTATTTGAGTATGCTACACCAAAATAGGTGTACATAAATAAAAGCATCACTCCGTACGTTGGCATCAACAGCGGCTGGAAAACTGTGGATATTACATGTGAAATCGATTTCATTAGACAAAGTTAAAGTTTTTTTCTCAAACGTGCTACAGGAATGTTTAATTGCTCTCTATATTTTGCAACAGTCCTTCGTGCTATTACATAACCTTTTTCGTTAAGTATTTTAGTTAACAGGTCGTCTGTCAATGGTTTCAAAGAGTTCTCATTCTCTATACTTTCTTTTAATATCATCTTCACTTCCCTAGAAGAAATATCTTCTCCATCGGAAGTATGCATAGCTTCAGAAAAAAAGTACTTCAAGGGATATATTCCGGTGTTTGTTTGTACATACTTACTGTTGCTTACACGCGATATAGTAGAGATATCAAAACCGGTTCTTTCGGCAACATCTTTCAGAATCATTGGCTTGAGCATAGTCTCATCTTCCGTTATGAAAAAATCGTATTGAATATTTACAATTGCTTCCATAGTCCTTTGCAGAGTGTTCTGTCTCTGTTTAACGGCATCAATAAACCATTTAGCAGAATCAACTTTTTGCTTCATAAACAACATTGTCTGTTTATCGTCTGCCGACATACTGGTTTTATTTTCACTAAAACCTTTTATCAATTCAGAGAAATTGCGATTCAGTTGTAAACTAGGTATGTTGCTATTGTTAAGTTGAATCGTTATAACATTATTATAGTTATCCACAATAAAATCAGGCGTTATATTATTCATTGCGGTTTGCATATTTCCACCCATAGTATTTCCCGGTTTCGGATTTAACGAAATAATCTCATCAATCACATCTTTAAGTTCATCCTGCGAAATAGCCATCTGTCTGATAATCTTATCATAATGCTTTTTCGTAAACTCCTCAAAATATTCTTCAATAATTTTAATGGCCAGGTCGGCTTCATAACCACGCTTCTGTCGTCTCAACTGAATAAGCAAGCACTCTTGTAAATCTCTGGCCCCAACACCTGCTGGATCAAAATCTTGTATCTCATACAACATATCCTCCAGTTGAAGAGGAGTAACATCCATTTGTTGTTGAAACAGTAAATCATTAGATATCGATAATAAATCGCGTTGTAAATATCCGTTTTCGTCTATGTTACCTATAATATACTCGGCAATAATCTGTTTGTTTACGTCTAAATCTAATAAACCGATCTGCTCTAACAGGTAATCATGAAGCGATTTATCATCAAAATAACTAAATTCAACCAAATCGGGCTCATTCTTGCCCGTAGTAAAACTCAGTCTGTAATCGGGCACATCATCATCCGATAAATAGTCACCCAAAATAATATCCTCTTGCGAAAGTTCTTCAGATGTGCTTGAGTCTTCGTTACTATCATCCCTGCTCTGCTCAGCTTCTGCCGTTTCAATTGCAGGATTATCTTCTATCTCCTGTTTTATACGCTCTTCTACTTCCACATTATTCAGCTCAATAAGCTTTATAACCTGCATCTGAAGAGGAGAAAGCCTTTGTAACTGTTTAAGTTCCTGTTGCTGTTTTAAAGCCATTTACAAAAAAAATATATCATTATGTCAGCAAAGATAAAAATTTATTTAAGATTAATTGCACATAGGTTCGTCATATCCAGCCTTACAAGTCAATGGTGCAAGTGCATAGGCATCATACTCGTCATAAGCCGGACCAGGTATGCCATTAATGACCACTATGCGATCTAGCCGAACCTTGTCTCCATTATCAAAGAGTAGAAAAGATCCCTCGTCCTTTATATCTTCTATGTTTGTTATCTTGCCATTCGATTCTTCCAGTTGAGGCTCTTCTGAGTAAGAAAAAAATATCACTCTCGATTTATCTTTTGCCATCTCCTTTTCCAACAATTCTGTGTAATCAGAATCTATAGGCATATATTTAAATTTATTCATAATTACTTTGTATTTCTATATATAAAACAATTAATCAATAGATAGGTTCAACAGTTTATAACCGCATAAATAAACAAGCTGTTTGTTTTGAATTAAAACTTTTTACTAACTTTGAACTATCAAACTACACGTTTAGGAATTTATATATAAATAAGAAAAACAAAATAAATATGATTTTCAAATTTCTAATTTTATCGGATGAAGTAAACGACTTCAAAAGAGAGATTAAAATTGATGCCGATGCAACATTTTTGGATTTATATAGCACGCTTATAGAAAGTATCGGTTATAGCGAAAAAGAGATGGCCTCGTTTTTCTTAAGCGATGATAAATGGCGCAAGAAACAAGAAATAACTTTGATAGAGATGGATACCGATTCAGATGTTGACTCATTAGTTATGGAAGATTGTGTTTTAAACGACTTTTTAGAAGATGAAAAACAAAAGTTGATGTTTGTGTTTGATTATCTCACTGATAGAGCACTTTATATCGAGTTATCGGAAATTATACCAGGAAAGAATCTTAAAAAACCATTTTGCTCAATAGCAGTAGGTGAAGCACCTCCTCAAATAGTCAAACAAGACGAAGTTAAGCCAGTTGCGGTTTCTATCGATTTGGGTGAGTCGTTTTATGGCGATGAAGGATTCGATATAGATGAACTTGATGCAGAGGGTTTTGAAGGGTTGGATAATTTAGAAGACCCATCTTCAGAACTAGATACCTTTGAAAGATTCTAATTAAAAAATGAAAACGTTACTTGTGCTTCTCGGGCCCACCGGAGTTGGAAAAACTGAGTGGAGTATTAGAGTAGCGGAAGAATTAGGTTGTTCAATTATATCTGCCGATTCCCGACAGATTTATAATGGAATGACAATAGGAACTGCTGCCCCAAATAAAAATCAACTAGAGCGTGTTAAACACTATTTTGTAGGCAAGCTCAATCCCCAGGATTATTACAGCGCAAGTGAATTCGAAGATGAGGTTCTGCTTCTCTTAGCAGAACTTCATACCCGGCACAACACAGTGGTTATGACAGGTGGATCTATGATGTATATCGATGCCGTATGCAAGGGTATTGATGATATACCCACCATAGATGATAATTTAAGAAGGGATTTGCAAGAACTTTACCAAAAAGAGGGAATCGATCCTATTCGCAGTCAATTGAAATTGCTTGATCCGGAATTTTATGATGAAGTCGATCTCAAAAATCCAAAAAGAGTAATTCATGCATTAGAGATTTGTCTAATGGCCGGGAAACCCTATTCATCTCTTAGAACAAGCATAAAAAAAGAAAGACCATTTAAGATTGTAAAGGTTGGTTTTAATCGTGACCGTAATGAGTTGTACAATCGTATAAACCTCAGAGTAGATCAAATGATTAAAGATGGCTTAGAAGAGGAGGCAAGGGGTTTTTATCCCATGCGTCATCTAAATTCCCTAAATACTGTAGGCTATAAAGAGCTGTTTAATTATTTTGATGGCAAGTGTTCTATAGAGTTTGCAATAGACAAAATAAAGCAACATTCGCGCAATTACGCACGCAAGCAACTAAGCTGGTTTAGAAGAGATAAAAACATTTATTGGATAAATTTATCAGAACCTAAAGATGGTGTAATACAGAAAATCATCAACTTACTTTAAGTTCGAAAAGTAAATTATATATTTTGATATATTTTTTTTCGGCTTGTATTGGTTCTTTCAGAAAATTGTACTACTTTTGCATCACTTTTTCAGGTAATGATATAAATTCTTCCTTAGCTCAGTTGGTTAGA
>JADKLW010000026.1_pt1 | contig 111817 bp, 105 predicted proteins | sample 8641881 | NCBI WGS metagenome assembly JADKLW01 (sample SAMN16272185, study PRJNA661076) | feces metagenome | isolation source: fecal sample from diarrhoea affected cattle B | host: Bos taurus | place: South Africa: Lokaleng Village, Mahikeng | collected 2019-09
CCGCGCCCTTGCGCTTGCCGCCCTGGTTGACCGCGACGGCGGTGTCGTTGACCACCTTCAGGAAGGGGACCACACCCTGGCTTTCGCCGTTGGTGCCCTTGATATGGCTACGCAGCGCACGCACCGGTGTCCAGTCGTTGCCCAGGCCGCCGGCATACTTGGCAAGCAGGGCGTTTTCCTTGATGGCGTCGTAGATGCCGGCCAGGTCGTCAGAGACCGTGGTCAGGTAGCAAGACGACAACTGCGAATGCAAGGTGCCGGAATTGAACAGCGTGGGCGTGGAGCTCATGAAGTCGAAAGAAGACAGGACTTCATAGAACTCGATGGCGCGCGCTTCGCGATCGATTTCGTTCAGGGCCAGGCCCATGGCCACACGCATGAAGAACACCTGCGGCAATTCGATGCGGCGACCGCCCAGGTGCAGGAAGTAGCGGTCGTAAAGCGTTTGCAGGCCCAGGTAATTGAACTGCAGATCGCGCTCCGCTTTCAGGGCTGCGGCCAACTTGGGCAGATCGTACTGGCCGAGTTTTTCGTCCAGCAACTGGCCTTCGATGCCGGTCTTGATAAATAGCGGGAAGTATTCGGCGTAGCGTGTGTTCATGTCGGCCTGCGTGGCCTCTTCGCCCAGCACTTCCTTGCGGATCGTGTGCAGCAGCAGTCGGGCAGTCACCTGGCTGTACGACGGGTCGTTCTCGACCATGGCACGCGCTGAAAGAATGGCGGACTTGAAGACTTCGTCTACGGGGATGCCGTCGTATACGTTCTTGATGGTTTCACGCAGGATGGCATCAACGTCGATTTCGTGCGGCAGGTTCTGGCCGGCTTCGGCGACGATGTGACGCAGGCGGGCCATATCGAGAGGGCGCTTGATGCCGTTGTCGGTTACGTTAAGCGCGACGGCTTCAGTTGCCGGCTGGGCAGGAGCAGTGCGGGCGCGCTCCTGTGAGCGCTTTTCGCGGTACAGCACATAAGCGCGCGCCACATCATGCTCGCCCGAGCGCATCAGGGCAAGTTCGACCTGGTCCTGAACTTCCTCTATATGGAAGGTGCCGCCGCTGGGGCGGTTGCGCACCAGCGCGTTGACCACTTGGGTGGTCAGGCTTTCGACGAGTTCGCGTATCCGTGCCGACCCGGCACCCTGGCCGCCGTTGACAGCCAAAAAGGCTTTGGTCATGGCAATGTTGATCTTGCCTGGCTCGAAACCGACCACGGCGCCATTGCGGCGAATAATATGGAAGTTGCTCCATTGGCTGCCGGCGCTGCTTGTAGCGGAAGTTGCGGTGGTTTCGGGAAGGATAGTCTGGGGCATGGACTCAGCGATCTGTGTACTTTGCATGAATGCTCCTGAGGCAATAAAGACGCACGTTTACACGCGCGCAAAAAGAATTAGGGGTAGAAGGTGGACTGCAAACAGCGTTTGCTGCAGTAGGTTGAAAGACGCCTTCTGGCGTGGCTCAACCACAACATCTTGTGGTCTGTTATTTGTTGAGCACTAATTGTAGTGAGCGGGACGTTCCTAGGCAAGCCCGAAATGGGCTTGATTTTCGGTGATTTGTATGGAAGGGCAGACAATAAAAAGGGGCCTTGCAGCGCAAGGCCCCGGCTGGCTTGGCTTACGCCTTTTTATTGCACTGCAGCGCGCATGTGGGAAATATTGTTAACTTTCATTTCCGGCCTGGACGATGCTGCCCTGAGGTCCGCAATGGTTTTGCGATAAGCCTGTATGTTGGCCAATTTTATGTGTCCGAAGCCCCGTATCTCCTGCGGGGCCTGCGCCAATTGCAAAGCCGAGGCGTAGTTGTCGGCGTTCAGTGTACCCAACATATCTTGCACCGCTTGCCTGAACTCGGTGATCAACTGACGCTCCATTTTTCGCTCGGCGGTGTACGAGAACACATCCAGCCACGAGCCGCGTAAGCCTTTGCACCGGGCCAGCAGCCGGAACAGCTTCTCCGTTGTTGGGCCGAAGGTCATCTTTCGAGGAATACCCGTATGTGGATCACGGCGCGCAAACAGCGGCGGCGCCAAATGGAACTGCAGGCTGTAGTCGCCCTCGAACTGTTCAGCCAAGGATTTGCGGAACTCGCCGCTGGCAAATAAACGGGCGACCTCGTATTCGTCCTTATAAGCCATCAGCTTATACAGCGACTTTGCCACCTGGATGGTCAGTTGCGGCCGACCTTCCGGCCGCAGCTTGCGCTCGGCGTGCAGCACCTGGTCGATGAAGCCGGTGAACTGCGCCGCATAGGCATCGTTTTGATAGGAACGCAGCGCGGTGCTATACCGCTCCAGCACTGCCTCCAGCGACTCGGGCATGTGGATCAGGACCGCTTTCTCCTTAGCCGCGGCCACGCGCAATGCGTCTGGCTGGGCAGCCAGCAAGCGGCCCATCTGGAAGGCGCGCTGGTTGCGCTCGACGGCCACACCGTTCAGTTCCAGCGCGCGCATGATGGCGGGCAGACTTAGGGGTATGCCTCCGTGTTGCCAGGCAAAGCCCAGCATCATCATGTTGGCCATGATGCTGTCGCCAAAATAACGAAAGGCTTGTTCGTGGGCATTCAGCGTCCAAGTATGGTCGGCGCCGGCGGCGCTGCGCACTGCGGCAATCAGCGGCTCGGGGTTCAGGTCCGCTTGCGGATCCTGAGTGAACTCGGTGGTCGGCGCCAGGTAGCTGTTGACGATGGCCTGGGTTTTGCCTGAGCGCACAGCCTGCAAGGCATCGGCCCGGCTGGCGGCAACGATGTCGCAGGCGATCAGCACATCGGCCTGGCCGGCGTCTATGCGTACGGTTCCGGTTGCGTCGGCATCGCTAGACAGGCGTATGTGGCTGATGACGCTACCGCCTTTCTGGGCCAGACCGGTAATATCCAGCACAGACGCCGCCCGGCCTTCCAGGTGCGCTGCCATGGACAATATGGCGCCGACGGTTACCACGCCGGTGCCGCCTATCCCGGCCACCAGGATGTTGCATCGGTCGGCATAGGGTAGGAAGCTGGGCTCGGCCAGGGTGGTCAGCAGCTCCTCTAATCGCTCGCGTTCCCGTTCGCCGGAGGCGCTGGCCTCTTTACGCAAATTGCCACCGACCACCGACACAAAGCTCGGACAGAAACCGTCCACACAGGAGTAATCCTTGTTGCAGCTGGATTGGTCGATGGCCCGCTTGCGCCCGAAAGGCGTTTCCACCGGCACCAGCGACAGGCAGTTGGATTGTTTGCTGCAATCGCCGCAACCTTCGCACACCGCCGTGTTGATGAAGAGGCGGCGGGCGGGGTCGGGATACGCGTTCTTCTTGCGACGGCGCCGCTTCTCGGCGGCACAGACCTGGTCGTGTATCAGTACGGTCACGCCCGGTATGTCGCGTAGCTCACGTTGCAGCGCATCCAGCTCATGGCGATCGTGGACCGCCACGCCGGCGGGCAAGCTGATGTCGCGGTACTTGTCTACGTCATCGGTGGTGACGACCACGCGCCGCACGCCTTCACCCAGCATCTGCTGGCAGATCTGCGGCACCGATATCGAGCCGTCCACCGGCTGGCCGCCCGTCATGGCAACGGCATCGTTGAACAGAATCTTGTAGGTAATATTGGCGCCTGCGGCGACCGCCTGTCGTATGGCCAGGTAGCCGGAGTGAAAGTAGGTACCCTCGCCCATGTTCTGGAACACATGCGGCATGCGGGTATAGCGCGACAGCCCGATCCAGTCGGTGCCTTCGCCGCCCATTTGGGTCAGGCCGCTGGTCTCGCGGTTCATCCAGGTTGCCATATAGTGGCAGCCGACGCCGGCCAGTGCCTGGCTGCCGTCAGGCACTTTGGTGGACGTATTGTGTGGACAGCCCGAGCAGAAATAGGGTTTGCGCGTCAGCGACGTTGATGAACTCGGCGTTGCTTGCTGCAGGCCGGCGTCACACACATCGGGCCAAGCCAGGCCGCCCTGGCGCAACCAGCGGCGCAGTGCGATCGCGACCAGCGCCGGGCTTAGCTGGCCCTCCTGCGGAACCAGGGCGGCGTTCTCCAGATCGCGCTTGCCGGCCACCCGCGGCCGGATGTCCAGATTGAACAAGGCGTCCTTGACCTGCGTTTCGATAATCGGTGCTTTCTCTTCAATGACAAGAATGTGGTCCAGCCCTTGCGCGAACTCGCGCAGCCCCTGCAGGTCCAGCGGCCAGCTCAAGCCTATTTTGTAGTGCCGCAATGCCGGCAGGCCCGTGCCGGGAAGCTCGGCTGCCAGTTGCTTCAGCGCGTCTTGCGTGTCCAGGTAAGCCTTGCCGGTGGTGATGATGCCCAGCCGCGCATTCGGCGCAGCGTCCACCATGCGGTCCAGAGGGTGCAGGCGTGCGAATTCCTTGACGGCTTCCAGGCGTTGGGCCATGCGCGTTTCCATCGCCGGCGTGAGGAACTCGCGAGCGCTGTACTCCAGCGTGCCGTGCCGGTTTTCGTCCGGGACGGAAAAATCCGGCACGGCCTGCAAGCTGAACGAACGGCCGCTTTCAACTGTTTCAGTAATGGCCTTGAAGGCTACCCAGGCTCCGCTATAACGCGATAGCGCCCAGCCCCAAAGGCCAAAAAGTTCGTACTCCTCGATTGAGGCCGGATGGACTATGGGTATGCTCAGTGCCGACAAGCTGGTTTCGCTGGCGTGGGGGATGGAAGAAGACGCTGCCGTGTGGTCGTCGCCCACAATCAGCAGCACGCCGCCGTGCCGCGACGCGCCCGCCGCGTTGCCATGGTGCAGGGCGTCGCTCGCCCGATCCACGCCCGGACCCTTGCCGTACCACATGGCAAATACGCCATCGACCGTCTTGTCGTCTCGCACGCCGGCTTGCTGGGTGCCCATGACGATGGTGGCGCCCAGGTCTTCATTGATGGCGGGCAGGAACGAAACCTGGTTTTCGTCCAGCGATGCCTGCGCGCGCCACATGGCCTGATCGACCCCGCCCAATGGCGAGCCGCGATAGCCGGTGACAAAGCCGGCGGTGTTCAGGCCGCATTCGCGGTCGGCACGGCGTTGCGCCAGCAGCATGCGCACCAAGGCCTGGGTGCCGGTCAAGAACACTCGGCCTGCTGTGGCGGTCAGGTTGTGGCTTAGCTGGTACTGGCTGTCTACAGCAATAGGGGAAGGCATAGTGAAACTCCATAATTCCTATCCATGATAGACAGCATGGACAGCGCGTTTATTGCTATCTCATCGCGTAAAATCCCTTGTTATTGAAATGAACATTGCGTGCAAGAGGCTAATATGGACAAAATTGATCTAAAAATCCTGGAGCAGCTTCAGGTGGACGGGCGGGCCTCGGCCCAGCAGCTTTCCGAGCATGTGGGCTTGTCGGCGGCGCCGGTCTGGCGCCGGGTCAAGGCATTGGAGTCGGCCAAGGTCATTCGGGGGTATTACGCCAGCGTGGACCGCAACAAGGTCGGCTTGCAGGGATGCATGTTCACGCAGATCAGCCTGGAAAGGCATTCGGCCGATATCGTCCAGAACTTCGAACGCTCGGTGCGCGACGCCCCCGAGATCCTGGAGTGTTATGCCGTAACGGGCGACGCCGATTTTCTGTTGAAGATCCTGGTGGCCAGTCCCGAAGCCTACGACAGCTTCCTGCACCGCTTTCTGTTCAACTTGCCCGGCGTGCGCCAGACGCGCACCATCGTCGCGCTGCGCGAGATCAAACACGAGATCAAGTTGCCGCTGTAGCGGCGGCTGGTGGCGGTTTGCCTAGCCGACGTAAAGCATGGCCTTGGCCAGCAAGATAATGGCCAACATATGCAAGAACACGCTGACATGAATCGCCTGGAAGTGGCGTGTCTTCATTTTGCCGCGAGTGCTAAGGACCATAGCGGTAATGAAGTGCGCCAGCACGCTGAGGGCCAGCAGGATCTTCAGGCTCAGCAGCGTAGCAAAGGGAGTGTCCAGCGGATGCGCCAGCACCACGCGGTAGTGCCAAGCCATGCCGATGCCGGCGCCGTAAAGCACAATGATCACCCAGGGCATGAAGCGGCGCGCCCGTTTGCCTATGGCCTGTTCGACGCTGCGCATAGCGTCGCGCGGCACCTGTTTGCGTATACCCTCCAGCATCAGCACTTCAAAGAACACCGTGCCGACAAAAATGAAGGCGGCAAACAGATGCAGGGTAATCAATACAGCGTAGTTCATGACGGGCGCAGCTCCGGCGCAACCCAATGGGCGGCGAGCCTGGCGCGCCGACCATTCAGGTAGAATATTTTTGTAAATCGATTGTAGGTCGTGCGGGTTCGCGCGGCTGCCGATACCCCTTGCGGTTTGTGGTTTTGCAAAGGAAGTGACCATGTTCTTCATTCCGTCGCGCTATTGTTCCTTGATGACAGGCCTGGCCGCCGCCATGGTCCTGGGCGCTTGCGCCACACCGCCGGCGCCCCAGCCGCAAGAGAAAGCGCCGCCGGCCTGCCAGGCCGCCGCGACGGACGACAAGCTGGTCGGCAATTGGCTAAGCATACGCAAGCAAAAAGGCGTCGCCGGAGAACTGCGCACCTTGTACACCCTGAACGCAGACGGCACCATGGCGTATACCGAGCTTCTGAAGCGCGGCAAGAACCCTTCGCAAGGGTTGGCCGAGACGGGTTGCTGGCAGCACACCAAGCAAACGCTGGTATTGCAGACCCTGACATCCAACGGGATGCCGGTGGATCTGGACGATCCGATCTATACCAACCGCTATGCCGTCACATCGATCACAACCGACAACGTGGCGCTGCGCGATGCGGACGGCGCGCGCATCACCGCGCGTCGCATGTCGCCGGGTTATCGCCTGCCGTTCTGATCAGGCGGCTGCCAGCCGTTGCAGTACCCGCTCACGACCGATGATGGCCAGTACCGCGCCGATGGCAGGTGTCTGCTTCTGGCCGGTAACCGCCAGCCGCAGCGGCAAGCCCAACTTGGGCATCTTCACGCCATGCTCGGTCAATAGTTCTTTGATCAGGCCATCGAGCGATTCTGTATTCCATTCGGCCAGGTCTGAGGCCTTGGCGGCAAACGCTGCCAGCAAAGACTTGGCGCCGTCGTCCAGATATTGCGCCTGCAGTTCGGGGTCGGCTGGGCTGAAAGGTGCGCAAAAGAGCATGGCGCCGTCCGCCAGTTGCTCCAGCGTTTCGGCCCGGTCTTTCAGCAATGCCATGACCGCAAGCAAATCGACGGCGTCAGGATCGCCGCCGCGTGTCCGTATGCGCGGCGCCACATGCGCGGCCAGGTCAGCGTCTGTCGTCGTCTTGATGTAGTGCGCATTGACCCAGTTCAGTTTCTTGGGGTCCCACTGCGCTGCTGATTTGGTCAGGTGCCGGGTGTCAAACCATGCGACCAGTTCCTCGCGTGTGAACAGCTCGTCGTTGCCGTGGCTCCAGCCCAGCCGCGCCAGATAATTGATCATGGCTTCGGGCAAATAACCCTGGCCTTCGTATTCCATGACATTGACCGCGCCGTGTCGCTTCGACAGCTTTTCGCCGTCGGGCCCGAGGATCATGGGCAGGTGGCCGTATTCGGGCAGGGTCGCGCCCAAGGCGCGCAAGATATTGATCTGCCGGGGGGTGTTGTTCACGTGGTCGTCGCCGCGCAGTACATGCGTGATGTTCATGTCCCAGTCATCGACCACGACACAGAAGTTGTAGGTCGGGGTGCCGTCCGGACGCGCAATAATCAAGTCGTCCAACTCGGTGTTGTCGAAACTGATGGGACCCTTGATGAGATCGTTCCAGGCGGTGACACCATCCACCGGATTGCGAAAGCGCACGACGGGCTTGCGGTCTGCGGGCGGGCTGGGCAGCGTTTTGCCGGCTTCAGGCCGCCAGGTGCCGTCATAGCGTGGCTTCAGTCCCGCGGCGCGCGCCTTGTCCCGCATGGCTTCGATCTCTGCGGGGCTGCTGTAGCAATAATAGGCCGTGCCTTCCTTCAGCATTCTTGCAATGACCTCGCGGTAGCGGTCCATGCGCTGCATTTGATAAAACGGGCCCTCATCGGGCTGCATCCCGAGCCAGTCCATGCTGTCCAGTATGGCCTGCACAGCTTCCGGGGTGGAGCGCTCCAGGTCGGTGTCTTCGATGCGAAGTACGAAGACGCCCTGGTGATGGCGCGCAAACGCCCAGGAAAACAGTGCCGTGCGTGCGCCGCCCAGATGCAGATACCCTGTCGGGGACGGTGCAAAGCGGGTGCGTACTTGGGTAGGGGTGGACGTAGTCATTGTTACTCGTTAGTCTTTAGCGTGTGCTGGCAATCCTGTATTTTAGAGTACCCACCGTTCAACGCTGAAACCACCATAAATCATGCCGCGTCATCGTCTCGCCTCTTTGTTCGAACCGCGTACGCTGCTTGTGCTGGCCGACAGCGAGCTGACGCTGATGGCAACGCCTCCGCGTTGCCTGCATAACGCCGTAAGCACCGTCCCGGTGGCCAGCGGCCAGCCCATCACCTTGCCGACCACACTGGCCGGTGTGGCGGCTGGCGCGCGCCTCGACCTGGCGCTGGTGTGCGTGGCGCCGGCTCGCCTGCCCGAAGCGCTCGAGTCGCTCAAGCCGGCACGGCCACGCAGCCTGGTAGTGCTGGCACACCCGCAGGCCTCGGCCGATCCGGTAGAAGACATAGCATATTGCCGAGCCTGGGCAACCCTGCAAGACTGTACGCTGCTGGGCCCGCGGGCTTTCGGTTTGCAGCGCCCGCATCTGGGCCTGAACCTGACTCATCAGCCCAAGGTGGCCTTAAGCGGTCGGGTCGCACTGGTGGCGCAGTCCCGATCCATCACCTCGGCGGTTCTCGATTGGGCCGAGGATATCGATCTGGGGTTCTCTGCCGTGGTGTCCTTGGGGGACGAGGCGGGTGTCGACATTCCGGATGTGCTCGATTATTTGGCCATGGACACGCGCACCGAAAGCATAGTGCTGTACCTGGAAGATGCCTCGTCATCGCGGCGCTTTACCAGTGCGCTACGCGCTGCGGCCAGCGTCAAGCCCGTGGTGGTGCTCAAGTCGGGGCACAAGGTGCTCAGGCCGTCCATCGAAGACGCCGTATTCAATGCCTTGCTGCGCCGCGCCGGCGCCGTGCGCATACGTTATTTCGTGCAGCTGTTTTCGGCCTTGAAGGTCATGGTGCACACGCGGCGGGTGCGCGGCCGCAAGATCGCCCTGTTTTCCAACGGCAACGGGGCGTCCCAGCTGGCCATTGATGTCATCGGCGATAACGAATCCGTGTTCCCGGCAGAACTGGCGCAGTCCACCATCAAGGCGCTCAGGGATCTGCTCGAACCTGGCGCCAGCACCGTCAACCCGGTTGTAACGCACGCCCCCTTGTCGGCGGACAAGGTGCAGCGCGTCGTCGCGTTACTGGAAGCCGATACGGGCGTCGATGGCGTGTTGGTGTTGCTGGCCCCCGACCCCTTGTCTGATCTGGAAGGTGTGGCCCGCCAGGTGGCAGGCATGGCGGCCCAGGCACGCAAGCCCATTGTTTCCTGCTTTATGGGCGACGCGGGCATGCGCGCGCTGCGGCAAGTGCTCGACCGGGTCGGCACGCCGGCCTTCCGCACCCCCGAATCGGCTGCCAATGCCTTTGGCATACTGGGGGCGTATCACTACAACCAAACCTTGGCGCAGCAGACATTGCCGCCCGAGCCGCTGGGCAAGCCGCCCTTGCTGGACAAGGCCCGAGCCCTGGTTGCCCATGCCCAACAAGAGCGCCGGCGCAGCCTGACGCCACAAGAGTGCGAGCAACTGCTGGCCTGCTTTCACATACCGGTGCGCGTGGCGGCGCAAGCCGATGCCCATGGTATCGACCGCGAAGACAACATGCCGATGTCCATACGGGTGCGCCGCGATCCGCGTTACGGGCCGTACTTTCTGTTTGGCTCTGGCGGGGATGATGCGCTGATCGCCGGTGGCTTCCCCGCCCTGGAGCTGCCACCGCTCAATCGCTATCTGGCCCGCAAGCTGGTCCAGCGCAGCGATTTGTGGCGCGGGGCCTTGTCGCGGCAGATGACGCCAGCCGCATTCGAGAATCTGCTGGAAGCGCTGGAGAACCTCTCGCAGGCAGTCAGCGAACTGCCCGCGCTGGACAGCTTCCTCATCGATCCGCTGTATGCGGACGATGTGCAACTGATTACCCTTGGCGTGCAGGTGGACTTGCGCAGCGAATCCATGCTGGTTCTGCCCGAAACCACCGGTTATCGGCACATGGCCATACATCCCTATCCGCGGGGTCTGGTCCAGGCCAAGACGTTCAAGGATGGCCAGCCCTGGATGCTGCGGCCCATACGACCAGAAGATGCCGAGCCCTTGCAGGAGTTCGTGCGCGGCTTATCGGACGAGTCGCGATACATGCGCTTCGTGTCCATGCTGCGCGAACTCACGCCGCGTATGTTGGCGCGCTACACCGCGATCGACTACGACCGCGAACTGGCCCTGGTGGCCACAGTGCAGATGCCCAACCCCTTGAACCGGGGGCACCCGCGCGAGCAGATCATCGGCTTTGCGCATTATCTGCGTAATGCGGATGGGCGTGGGGCCGAATATGCGCTGGTCATCGGCGATGCGTGGCAGCGGCGCGGCCTGGGCGCCCAGTTGATGCGCGGGCTGATCGATGCCGCTCAGCAGCAGGGCCTGACCTATATCGATGGCGTGGTCCTGGCATCCAACCGTCCGATGCTGGCCTTGATGACGCATCTGGGTTTTCAAAACGACCAGGACCTCGAAGACGCCACGATGCGCCGAGTATGGCTGAATCTGGGTGAAACCGGCGGGGTCCAGTCGCTATACGATCACTGAACGCAAGAAGGCCGACACATCGTCGACTTCGGGCAGACATACCGAGTGGGGCATCGGATAGGTCTTCCAGGTGACGGTGTAGCCCATCTTGCCCAGTGCGGCCCGGGTGTCTTCGGCACGGGCCAGCACCACCACGGGGTCTTGCGTGCCGTGAGCCAGGAAAATAGGCGTGTCCTGATTGGCGGGATGACGCTCGGCCTCGATCAGCGAAGCCAGTGGCAAGTAGCCCGACAAGCCAATGATGCCGGCAAGCTTTTCATCCAGGCGCAGGCCGGTTTGCAAGGCCATGGCGCAGCCCTGAGAGAACCCCGCCAGCACGATGTTGGAGGTGGGTACGCCGCGCTGGTTCTCGCGGGCGATCAAGGACTGGACTGCAAGCTGTGAGTCCCGCAGGCCTGGCTCATCTTCGCGGCGCACCAGATCGGGCGCGAAAATGTCGTACCAGGCTCGCATGGACACCCCGTTATTGATGGTGACGGGGCGCACGGGCGCATGAGGAAAAACAAAGCGGATCGCGGGGCAGCCCTGTAGTTTCAGCTCGGGCACCAGCGGTGCGAAGTCGTTGCCGTCGGCACCCAGGCCATGTAGCCAGATAACGGCATGTTGCGGTTCGGGGCCGGTTTCTATTTCTATGCATTCCAGCAAGGTAGAGCTCATTCGGTTTCCTGTGTGTCGTCCAGGGCTTTCAGTGCCTGAAATAGCGCCCGGTAATGTTTGCGTTGTGGATCCTGGCCGGCTTGCAGACGTTCGTTGGCTTGCGCCTCTTTGCGTCCCTCGCGTATCAGTGTGCGCAGATGCTGGATGTCGGCGCCCGGATATTCCTTCAAGAGGCCAGTCAGGGCGTCATCGTCGCGCAACAAGAGGTCGCGCAGCGACTCGATCCGGTGCATGGCCAGTGTTTGCTGCTTTGATCCATTTTCCCAGATGTCCAATTGGGTTCGGATGGCGTCCGCATCGGCGTCGCGCATCAGTTTGCCCACGTAGTGAATCTGGCGTCGCCGGCCTTCGCGGCTGGTGGTTTTTTGCGCCAGCTTGATGGCATCAAGCATTTTTTCTGAGAGCGGCAGTTGTTTCAGCTTTTCTGAAGACAGGTCGACCAACTGCCGTCCCAGGTCTTGCAAGGCGAGCATGTCGCGCTTGACCTGAGACTTGCTGGGCCGGTCGTAGCCGTGGTCGGGAGTTTCGTCAGGATTATTTGACATGGGTTCGAAAAAATTGGCGTTAATTGGCTATGATAACCGTCTAACCTGAAAGAGCATCAATGAGCCACCCATCCACTTCCTCCTTGCCCATCGTCGAAAACCAGGCACGCTTTCGTGAACTTGTCGGCGACGCGCTCAACCATGCCAAATCCCTCGGCGCCTCCGATGCAGCCGCCGAAATATCCGAAAGCCGCGGCTTGTCGGTGTCGGTACGCAATAAAGACATTGAAACCGTCGAGCAGACCCGCGACCGCTCGCTGGATGTCACCGTGTTCGCTGGTGCCCGCCGGGGTTCAGCGTCGACCTCGGATTTTTCGGCCCAGGCACTGCGCGAAACCGTCGAAGCCGCCTGGCATATCGCCCGCTATACCGCCGAGGATCCCGCCGCAGGCCTGCCCGAGGCCGAGCTTCTGGCTCGCGACTATATCGATCTCGGTTTGCACCACCCCTGGGATATCACCGCCGAAGACGCGGCCAGCCTGGCCATACGCGCTGAAAGCGCCGCACAGGACACCAGCCCGCTCATCACCAACACTGACGGTGCATCGGTAGACACCTATGAAGGCCACTTCGTGCTGGGCAACAGCCGGGGCTTTCTGGGCGGCTACCCGTATTCGCGTCACAGCCTGTCGGTGGCGCCAATTGCCGGCAAGGGCGCCCATATGCAGCGTGATTACTGGTATTCCACGGCGCGTGCGGCCGGCGATCTTGCCGAGCCCGAGGCGGTAGGCCGCTACGCTGCCGAACGCAGCCTGTCGCGCCTGTCCGCCCGCCGCATCAAGACCGGTCGTTTCCCTGTGCTGTTCGAGGCCCCCTTGGCCATCGGTCTGCTGGGGGCGCTGGTGCAGGCGACCAGCGGCGGGGCCTTGTATCGCAAAGCCAGTTTCCTGCTGGACAGTCTGGGCAAGCCCGTGCTGGCCGATCACCTGGACGTCATGGAAGACCCCCACATACCGGGCGGCATGGGCAGCTCGTCGTTTGATGCGGAAGGCGTACGCACCACGCCGCGTGATGTCGTCGTCGCGGGGGTGCTGTCGGGCTATTTCCTGTCCACCTACACCGCCCGCAAACTCAATATGCAAACCACCGGCAATGCAGGCGGATCGCATAACCTGCAGTTGCGCTCGCGCCATACCCAGCCGGATGACGACTTTCGCGCGATGCTGCGCAAGCTGGGCACCGGCTTCCTGGTTACCGAACTGATCGGGCAGGGCGTCAATTACGTGACGGGCGATTATTCGCGCGGTGCGTTTGGCTATTGGGTGGTCGATGGCCAGATCCGCCATGCGGTTCAAGAGGTCACCATCGCCGGCAACCTGAAAGACATGTTCCGCCAGATCGCCGCCATCGGTGCCGACACCATCACGCGTGGTTCGAAAACCACCGGCTCTATATTAATAGAGCAGATGTCCATCGCAGGCCAATAAGGCAGGGCTAATACTGCGTTACAAGCCTTGCAACACGGTGTAATATCTGCGTTGGCAGTTTTACTGCAAAAAATAAACGAATGCCCACAGGAGAGCCTTTAATGCAGCGTCGTTCATTCCTTAAAAAAGCCGGCCTCGGCGCTGTGGCAGGTTCTGCCGCTGTAGCCGCCCCCGTTTTTGCGCAAAGCAATCCCAAGATCAGCTGGAAAATGACATCCACCTACGGACCGTCGCTTCCCCCGCTGTACACGACTGCACAGACCTTTTGCAAAATGGTCGAAGAAGCCTCCGACGGCAACTTTTCCATCCGCCTGTACCCGGCTGGCGAAATCGTTCCCGGCTTTGGCGTCATGGACGCCGTCGGCAACCGCACGGTCGAATGCGGCCAGACGGCTTCTTACTATTACTACGGTAAAGATCCTTCCTTCTGCTTCGACACCGCCGTGCCTTTCGGCCTGAACGCCCGCCAGATGTACTCCTGGATGTACGAAGGCGACGGCATGAAGCTGATGCGCGAACTCTTCGCACCACGCAATATCATCAACTTCCCGCTGGGCAATACCGGTACGCAAATGGGCGGCTGGTATCGCAAGGAAATCAAATCCGTCGCCGACCTGCAAGGTCTGAAAATGCGCACGGCAGGTTTCGCTGGCGAAGTACTGTCCCGCATGGGTGTGGTGCCTCAGCAGATTCCTCCTGGCGACATCTACCCGTCGCTGGAAAAAGGCACACTGGATGCCGTCGAATTTGTCGGCCCGGTCGATGACGAAAAGCTGGGCTTCCAGAAGGTCGCCAAGTACTACTACTATCCGGGCTGGTGGGAAGGTTCCGCCCAGGTATCGCTGTACGTCAACGACGAAGCCTACAACAGCCTGCCCAAGCAATATCAGTCCCTGATCGAAATCGCCTCGCGTGCCGCGGGCGGCAAAATGATCGGCGACTACGATGCCAACAACCCTGCAGCCCTGCGCCGCCTGATTGGTAGTGGCGCTGTGCTCAAGGCCTTCCCGCGCGATGTCATGGATGCGTCCTTCGCCGCTTCCAACGAGCTCTACAAAGAGTTCTGCGCCAAGAACGAAATGTTCAAGAAAATCCACGACAACTACATGGAATTCCGCGACAACATCGTGCCATGGTTCCGCGTTGCCGAGGGCTCCTACGACAACTATCTGGGCCTTGCCCTGGCAAACCAGAAAAAATCGTAAGCAGGCAAGCACAACAAGACGGCCGCGCGAGCGGCCGTTTTGTTGTCCGGGCGCCGCGCCTATGCCAGGGCACGCGCCAGAATGCTTAATTGCGACAGCGACTTATGGTATTATTATGGGCTTTTCTGGCTACTTGCACGGGCGAAGAACAACGCTTAGGCAGTATTTATAGTTTTCTTTAGCCAGAAAAGCGCGCCATGCAATGTTTGCGTGGCCATCAAACTGTATATTTAGGAACCATCATGAAGACCTTTGTGGCCAAGCCGCATGAAGTCAAACGTGACTGGTACGTGATTGACGCCAAGGGCAAAGTCCTCGGTCGTGTGGCCAGCGAAGTCGCACGTCGTTTGCGCGGCAAGCACAAGCCAGAATTCACGCCCCACGTTGACACCGGCGATTATATTGTCATCATCAACGCTGCCGACATCGTTGTGACCGGTAATAAGTCGCAAGACAAGATTTACTACCGTCACTCGGGATACCCAGGTGGTATCACCGAGACCAACTTTCAGAAGATGCAAGAGCGTTTTCCTGGCCGTGCCATCCAGAAAGCCGTCAAAGGCATGCTGCCCAAGGGGCCGCTCGGATACGCCATGGCCAAGAAGCTCAAGGTTTATGCTGGCGCCGAGCATCCCCATTCGGCTCAGCAGCCCAAACCGCTGGAAATCTAAGGACAGGTCATGATCGGTAATTGGAATTATGGAACCGGCCGCCGCAAAACATCGGTGGCTCGCGTTTTCTTGAAGAAAGGCTCGGGCAAGATCGTTGTCAACGGCAAGCCCGTTGATGAATACTTCGCTCGCGAAACCGGCCGTATGGTCGTTCGTCAACCCCTGGAACTCACCAGCCACCTCGAATCGTTCGACTTTCATGTCAACGTTCATGGCGGCGGCGAAAGCGGCCAGGCCGGTGCAATACGCCACGGCATCACTCGCGCCCTGATCGACTACGACGAGACGCTTAAACCGTCCCTGAAGCAGGCCGGTTTCGTAACGCGTGACGCCCGTGAAGTCGAACGTAAGAAAGTCGGTTTCCACAAGGCGCGTCGCCGCAAACAGTTCAGCAAGCGTTAATTCGCTGTACTGGGGCTACACGCCTGGCGACACCAAAAACCCCCGGCCCAGCGTCGGGGGTTTTTGCCTTTGGGTCAGTATTGTCCCGGCTTTTGCCACGGGCAAGCCGGCTTGTTGCATAATCTGTAGTGTTGAATCGCGTTTTTAGGAATTGTTATGACGACGGCAGCAGCTCCCTCTCGGATCAAGGTTGGTATTGTTGGTGGTACCGGATACACGGGCGTCGAACTGTTGCGCCTGCTGTCTCAACACCCCCAGGTCGAGCTCACCGCCATTACCTCGCGCAAAGAGGACGGCATGCCGGTGTCCGACATGTACCCGAATCTGCGTGGTCATGTAAACCTGGCGTTTCAAACGCCCGAAAAAGCTGCGCTCGAGCAGTGCGATGTGGTGTTTTTTGCTACGCCTCATGGCGTGGCCATGAGCCAGGCCGAGGCCCTGCTCAAGCATAAGGTTCGCATCATCGACCTGGCGGCCGACTTCCGCCTGCAAGATCTCCAGGTGTTCGAGCAGTGGTACAAAATGCCGCACGCCTGCCCACCCGTCTTGCGTCAGTCGGCTTACGGCCTGGTAGAGCTCAACCGGGAAAAAATCGCCAATGCACAAGTCATAGGCAACCCGGGCTGCTATCCGACCACAGTACTGCTGGGTCTTGCGCCCTTGCTGGAAGGCGGCAAAAAGCTCATCGATACCTCCAACATCATTGCCGACTGCAAGTCGGGGGTGTCTGGCGCCGGCCGCAAGGCCGAAGTCGGTAGCTTGTTCTCCGAGGCCAGCGACAACCTGAAGGCCTATGCCGTCCGCGGCCATCGGCATCATCCCGAGATCTCCGAGCAACTGCAGATCCTGGCCGGGCAACCCGTCGGCCTGATCTTCGTGCCTCACCTCGTACCCATGATCCGGGGCATGTTTTCGACCTTGTACGCGCGCATACTGCCCGAGGCACTCGACACTGATTTCCAGGCCTTGTTCGAAGAGCGTTATGCTGACGAGCCCTTCGTTGATGTCATGCCGGCGGGCAGCCTGCCCGAAACCCGGTCGGTCCGCGCCTCGAATGTGTTGCGCATTGCCGTGCACCGGCCCGAAGGCGGCAATCAGCTGGTCGTCCTGGTCGCGCAAGACAACCTGGTCAAGGGGGCGTCCGGCCAAGCCGTCCAAAACATGAACCTCATGTTTGGGCTGCCCGAATCAACCGGCCTGACTCAGGTTGCCGTGCTGCCGTAACATCCGCGAACCCGGCAAGCGGGAACTGTTCCCCTTGTTGGGGGTCTGTTCATCATGCACAAATCAGAGTCAGCCGCGCAGCCTTCGCCGGCAAGATCGGCATCGCAGGCTATCGCGCGGCGGTATCGCACGCGTCGGCTACGTTATGCGCTTTGGCTGGGCATATTAGTACTGGGTCTTATATTGGGTGCATCGGTCGCGCGCCATTGGTTCGGCAACGAAGCCTTGCGCCAGTATGATGTCTTGAAATCTCAAACGCAGGCGCAGCTGAACCAGGTACGCGCGCAGCTTGCCGCGGCGCGGGCCGAGAACGATGCGCTGCAGGGCCAGTTGATGGTTGAAGAAAGCACCCGCAGGGGGCTGGTAACATCACTGGCGGACGCGCAGGCGGAGCTTGGCCAGTTGCACGAACAGTTGGCGTTTTTCGATCAGTTGTTGCCGCCGGGGCCCAAAGGGGCGGTCAGTATACGGGCCCTTGAAATCGAGCACGTCGGGCCCATCTTGCAATACAAGGTACTGCTGATGCGCAATGCGCAAGAAGACGTCCCCTTCAGCGGCCGGATGCAGTTCGTGGCCAAGGGTTTGCGTCAGGGCAAGCCGGCCACTGTTACCCTGGACCCCGTGCGCTTGCCGGGCAACGAGCCGGCCGAGGCCGCGCCCGCTACCCTGGCGCTGAGTTTTGACCAGTTCCAGCGAGGCGCCGGCGTGCTGGGCATACCCCCCGACTTCACGCCGCAGACTGTTACGCTCAACGTCCTGGAGGGCGACACTTTGCGGGTATCGCGTACTGTGAATCTGCCCGCCGCAGATTGATCGCAGCGTGGTGTTATAGTAGTTTTTATGGCGCGGCCCGATCAGGCCGCCACGGAGTACCAAATGAATACCCTTACCGAAACCACCAATCTCCAAGCGCCGCCGTCCCCGCTGCTGTTTACCGACGCCGCGGCATCAAAAGTCAAGGATCTCTTGGCTGAAGAAGGCAACCCCGAACTGAAACTGCGCGTTTTCGTGCAGGGTGGCGGGTGCTCGGGCTTCCAGTATGGTTTCACCTTCGATGAAACCATCAACGACGACGACACCACCATCGACAAGGCAGGCGTTCAGTTGTTGGTCGACCCCATGAGCTTCCAGTATCTGGTCGGGGCCGAAATCGACTACAAGGACGATCTGGAAGGCGCGCAGTTTGTTATCCGCAATCCCAACGCCACCACCACCTGCGGCTGCGGCTCGTCCTTCACACCTTAAGACGCCGTATCTCAGGCGGGGTATTTGCAGCCAAGCACGTTGGCTGAGACTGCGCCTGTAACCGAAGGCAGCCCGGCGGCATAAGCTTGGTCGTGGGCCCAGGCCAGCCAGGCAAATGCCAGGGCCTCCACCTGTTGTACCGGTACACCCAGCTCACTCGTAGCCCGGACGGGGTAGGGCAGGGCGGCGGTCAACTCACGCATCAGGCTGCCATTCAATGCGCCACCGCCGCAAACCAGCAGGTCTTCCGTATTCGGGGCGTAGCGCTTCAGAGCCCGGGCGATAGTCTGGACGGTCAGTTGTTGTAGCGTGGCCTGTACATCTTGCTCTCTCAGCCCGGCCGCCTGCCAATCAAATTGTGCAAGCCGCTGACCAAGCCATGCCCAATTGAATCGGTCGCGCCCCGTCGACTTGGGTGGCGGCAGTTCAAACCAGGGCTCACTGCTCAGCAAGTAGTCCAGCAATTTGGTATTGCATAGTCCGCTGGCCGCCCACGCACCGTCTTCGTCGTAGGTCTTGCCCTTGCAGGACGCCACCCACAAATCCAGCAAGACATTGGCCGGACCGGTATCAAAGCCGCGCACTTCCTCGTTGGGGTCCAGCAAGGTCAGGTTGGCAATGCCGCCCAGGTTCAATACCGCGCGTGGTCGTGAACTGGCAAACAATGCCTGGTGAAAGGCGGGAACCAGGGGTGCTCCCTGGCCGCCGGCCGCCACATCGCGTGAGCGGAAATCCGCAATAACGGCGATGCCGGTGCGCTGGGCCAGCAGGGCGGGGGCGTTGATCTGTATGGTGTAGCCGGCTGCGGGATCGTGGCGCACGGTTTGGCCATGTGCCCCGATGGCTCTTACGTCTGACGGTGTGCAGCGGGCAAGTGCAAGAAGTTTGAGGGTGGCGCTTGCATAGAGTTCGGCCAGCGCGTTGGCAGCCAGCGCAGAGCGGGCGAGTTCGTCGGGCCCGGTGATGTTCAAGGCCAGGAGCTCGGCTCGTAGTGGCGCCGGCATGGGCAATGAAACCGCTGCACGAACCGTCGGCTGAGTTGGCCGGCTAAAGTCGGCCAGCACCGCGTCCACACCGTCGGTACTGGTGCCCGACATCAATCCTGCATAAAGCATGTTAGGCATGGGCGCGCTGAGCCAGCCGCTTAGCGGCTGGCCACCTGCGTGTCGCTGTCCTGCAACGTAGTAAGCAGGTGGATGTGCTCTTGGTACTGCGCGACCGCTTTCTCGAAGGCCAGACGGTGCGACTTCTCGAGCGTACGTGCCACTGGCAGGTCGACAGACAAGGGATCTACCGGCGTTTTGTTGACACGGAACTCATAATGCAGATGCGGACCGGTTGCCCACCCGGTGGCGCCGACGTACCCGATCAGTTGACCTTGCTGCACGCGATCGCCCTTCTGCAGGCCTTTGGCGAAACGGCTTTGGTGGGCGTACAAGGTGCTATAGCCATTGTGATGCGTCAGGATGATGGTATTGCCATAACCATTCTGGCTGCCCTTGAAGGACACCACACCATCGGCTGTGGCATGTATGGGGGTGCCGGTAGGTGCGGCATAGTCGACGCCCTTGTGGCCGCGCCAGCCGCCATGCACCGGGTGCTTGCGCATCCCGAAGGTGGAGCTGATGCGCGAAAACTTGAGGGCCGTGCGCAGGAAGGCCCCTTTCAGGCTGCGCCCTTCAAAGTCGTAATAGCTGCCCGAATCGCCATCGGGCGAGAACCACACTGCTTCGTAGGTTTTTTTCTTGTTGATGAATTCCAGCGCCAGAATGCGCCCTACGCCGATTTCGCGGCCGTCGTGGCTGTATGACTCGTAAATGATCCGGAAGCGGTCGCCTTGGCGCAGATCGCGTATGAAGTCGATCTTGCTGCCCAGTATGTCGGTCATCTGCATGGTGATGGCGTCGGGGATGTCGGCTTCGTCAGTTGCCCCGAATAGCGAGCTTTTGATTTCGCTTTCGGCGATACGCACCTGCATGTCTGCCGGCTGGCTTTGCTCTGTGGCCGAAAAGCCCCCGGCGTCGTCGGGCGTGATTTCCAGCCAGCGCGAGACGTATTGGCCGTTATCTTGGGCGCCCGGCGTATGGTTGTATCGCAGCCATTGCAGTTGGCCGTCCTTGTCCAGGGCGGCCTGTATGCTGCGGCCCGGGTACAGCTTGTAGATGGATCGTGCGTCTTTGTTCTGTACCAGGAATTGCTGCAGGCCGGGCTGCTGTATGCGCAGGCGCTGCAACAGCGCTGCCAAGGTGTCCCCGCGCCGGATCTGGGTTTCGCTGATATAGGGGGTGGATGAACTGAGGGGCTCGGGGAAGGGATTGGGCAGTGCCAGCGGCTGATTTGCCTGGTATACCGGTGGGGCCTCGGGCGGCTTCACCACAGCTAAAGCCGCGGCTCCGGCGAACAATCCCAACGCAATCAGTACAAGACCATTGCGAAATAAATTACGAGTGCGATGTGCGCTTAACGTGTGACGGTACGAGGGAGTGCCATTATTCCCTTTTTTGAACATAAACTAAACCTGGTTGTGCGCTGCTGAATTGGTGGGAAGCCCGCCGGCCGGTCGCGTGCAGATACGCGTCCTGGTCACGAGCTGCGCCCTTTTTTTCTAGTGCGAGGCGCTCTGATAATATGTTGCCGTGAGACTTCAGGACGGATGCGCTTGCCATGCAAGGGCGCGTCCCGCACGCTATGCTAGCGTATTAAGCCTGATTTTTCGAGCATTTTTTTGTATATCTCCTGATAAAGCGCCGTTATGCCGTCCACTGAAGCACCAATTTCCCCAGAAGTACAAGAGCATCTGCGCATCGCCAAACGGGGCTGCGACGAACTTTTGGTTGAAACCGAGTTCGCCGCCAAGCTGGCCCGCAGCCATGCCAGCGGCACACCGCTGCGCATCAAGCTGGGGCTGGATCCCACTGCGCCGGACATTCATCTGGGCCATACCGTGGTGCTGAACAAGATGCGGCAACTGCAGGATCTTGGCCATACCGTTATTTTTTTGATTGGTGACTTCACTTCCATGATCGGCGACCCCAGCGGCCGCAATGCAACGCGGCCGCCCCTGACGCCAGAGCAGATTCACGAAAACGCCAAGACCTATTACGCCCAGGCCAGCCTGGTGCTGGACCCTGCCCGTACCGAGATTCGCTATAACTCTGAATGGTGCGATCCGCTCGGCGCCCGTGGGCTGATCAAGCTGGCCTCGCGCTATACCGTGGCACGCATGATGGAACGCGAAGACTTCACGCGGCGATTCAAGGGCGGCATCCCCATTTCGGTTCACGAGTTCCTGTATCCCTTGATGCAGGGCTACGACTCCGTCGCCCTGAAGGCCGACCTTGAACTGGGCGGCACCGACCAGAAGTTCAATCTGCTCGTCGGACGCGAACTGCAAAAGGAATACGGCCAGGAGCCGCAATGCATCTTGACCATGCCCTTGCTTGAAGGCACGGACGGTGTCGACAAAATGTCCAAGTCCAAGGGCAATTACATAGGCATCACCGAGTCGCCCGACTCCATGTTCGGCAAGCTCATGTCCATTTCCGATACGTTGATGTGGAAGTACTTCGAGCTCCTGTCGTTCCGCTCCATGCAAGACATCGCCCAGTTACAAAAGCAAGTAAACGACGGCATGAATCCGCGCGATACTAAGGTCTCGCTGGCGCAGGAAATCGTCGCGCGCTTTCATTCGCAACACGCTGCCCAGCAGGCCCTGGCAACTTTCGATGCGCGCTTCCGCGATGGAGCCATCCCGGAAGACATGCCGGAAGTTCAACTGGGCGCAGCGCCACTGGGCATACTCAAGGTATTGCGCGAGGCCGGCCTGGTGGCATCCGGGTCCGAGGCGCAGCGCAATGTAGAGCAGGGCGGCGTGCGCGTCGACGGCGATCGCGTTGACGACAAGGCACTGCAATTGCAGGCCGGCACCTACGTGGTACAGGTGGGCAAACGAAAGTTCGCCCGCGTCACCTTATCTGGCTGACACCCCTTACAAAGGAGTTCGTTATGAAGCTTTCCAGCGATTCTTTTACCGATCAAGGCTTTATCCCAGAGCGCAACGCCTTCGGCAAAATCGACGGACAGAACCATGTCGCGTTGGCCGGCAACGAGAACCCCCACCTGGCATGGACCGATGTGCCGGACGCGACGCAAAGCTTTGTCGTCATCTGCCACGATCCGGACGTACCCAGCAAGCCGGATGACGTCAACCAGGAAGATCGCGAAATTCCCAGCTCATTGCCGCGTGTTGATTTCTACCATTGGGCCTTGGTCGACATCCCGGCCACCTCAACCGAGATCGCCGAAGGCGCCTATTCCAGTGGCATTACGCCACGCGGTAAAGCCGGCCCTCTCGCGCTGGATGGCACCCGTCAGGGCGTCAATGACTTTACCAATTGGTTTGCCGCCGATCGCGACATGAATGGCGATTATTTCGGCTACGACGGCCCTTGCCCGCCCTGGAATGATTCCATTCCGCATCGCTATGTCTTCACCGTATACGCGCTGGACATCGCCGAGCTTCCTTTCGAGGGGCGCTTTACCGGTGCTGACGTGATCAAGGCGATTCAGGGTCATGTCCTGGGACAGGCGTCCATTACCGGTCTATATACCTTGAACCCGCGGCTAAAGAATAGCGCGACCCAAGGGCAGTGACGGACACCATGAACAAGCCTCAAGTCAGTTTGAGTTCTGACTGGTATAGACGAGGTTTTAGGCTGCAAAGAATCGGTATGTGGGGCGTTAGGCGGTGTTGACCGGGAAATCCGAGGCAATCACGGTAAAATGTCCGTCTTTGTCTTTCGCCATCGCAGTCTTTCACCAGGATATCCAATGTTTGACCGTTCCCGTACCCTCGATCACGCCGACCCAGACGTCTGGGCCGCCGTCCAGAAAGAAAACGTCCGCCAGGAGCAGCACATCGAGCTGATCGCCTCCGAAAACTACACCAGCCCGGCAGTGATGCAGGCGCAGGGTACGCAGCTGACCAACAAGTATGCAGAGGGATACCCGGGCAAGCGATATTACGGCGGCTGCGAGTACGTCGACATCGTCGAACAACTGGCTATTGATCGCCTGAAGGAAATCTTCGGTGCGGAAGCCGCCAACGTACAGCCCAACTCGGGCTCGCAGGCCAACCAGGGCGTTTATATGGCTGTGCTCAAGCCGGGCGATACCGTGTTGGGCATGAGCCTGGCCGAAGGCGGCCACCTGACGCACGGTTCGCCGGTCAACGCCTCGGGCAAGCTGTACAACTTCCTGTCTTATGGCCTGGATGCCAACGAAGAAATGGATTACGACCAGCTCGAGCAACTGGCCAAGCAGCATAAGCCCAAGCTTATCGTAGGCGGTGCGTCGGCTTACTCGCTGCGCATCGACTTCGAGCGCATGGCCCGTATTGCACACGACAACGGCGCGCTGTTTATGGTCGACATCGCCCACTACGCCGGCCTGGTGGCGGGCGGTGTTTATCCCAACCCCGTGCCGCATGCCGACTTCGTCACCTCGACCACGCACAAGTCGTTGCGCGGTCCTCGCGGCGGCGTCATCATGATGAAGGCAGAGCACGAGAAGGCCGTCAACTCGGCGATTTTCCCGGGCATTCAGGGCGGCCCACTGATGCACGTCATTGCCGCCAAAGCCGTGGCCTTCAAAGAAGCGCTGCAGCCAGAGTTCAAGGACTATGCAGCCCAGGTCGTAAAGAACGCCGACGTATTGGCGCGTACGCTGGTCAAGCGGGGTCTGCGCATTGTGTCCGGTCGCACTGAAAGCCACTTGATGTTGGTCGATCTGCGCGCCAAGGGCATTACCGGCAAGGAAGCCGAAGCCGTCCTCGGCGAAGCACATATCACCGTAAACAAAAACGCCATCCCGAATGACCCGGAAAAGCCTTTCGTCACCAGTGGCGTTCGCTTGGGCACGCCTGCGATGACAACGCGCGGCTTCAAGGAAGCCGAGGCCGAACTCACAGGCAACCTGATCGCCGACGTGTTGGACAACCCGCGCGACCAAGCATCCATCGCCGACGTTCGTGCGCGCGTCAACGAACTGACGGCGCGCTTGCCGGTCTACCGTTAACGCGACAACAGCCCCGGCATCATCCGGGGCTTCCCACTTATGAAATGCCCATTTTGCAGCAGCTTCGATACGCAGGTCATCGACTCTCGGGTTTCAGAAGAGGGCGACACCATCCGTCGGCGGCGGCGCTGCACGGCCTGTGATCGTCGTTTCACGACCTATGAGCGCGTCGAGCTGGTCATGCCTGCACTGGTCAAGCGCAATGGCACGCGGGCGGAGTTCAATGTCGATAAGTTGCGGGGCAGCCTGAACCTGGCCTTGCGCAAGCGCCCGGTCAGTACCGAGGATGTCGATGCCGCGGTGGCACGCATCGAAGAGGCCTTGCTGGTCAGCGGCCTGCGCGAAGTGGAGTCCGGCTATGTGGGCGAACTGGTGATGGCCGAGCTCAAGAAGCTGGATCAAGTCGGCTATGTGCGCTTTGCGTCAGTCTACAAAAGCTTTGAAGACATCGGCGAATTCGTCAAGGCCATCGACGAAATCCAGGTTCAACGCAAGCCGTGAACGCCAGTCCGGTCGCCACCGACGAGCACTGGATGGGCCGGGCGCTGGCTCTGGCGGAAACCGTCATGGCCATCACCTCGCCCAACCCGCGCGTTGCATGCCTGATCGTCCACCACGGTCAACTGCTCGCCAGCGGGGCCACGCAACGTGCCGGCGGGCCGCATGCCGAGGTGATGGCCTTGCGGCAGGCCGATGAACGCGGCTGTGTGGTAACGGGCAGCACCATCTATGTAACGCTGGAGCCCTGCAGCCATCATGGCCGCACACCGCCATGCGTGGACGCCTTGATACGGGCGCGGCCGGCCCGCGTGGTCATTGCCATGCGCGACCCCAATCCGCTCGTAGGCGGACAGGGCATCGCGCGATTGCGTGCCGCTGGCATCGAGGTAACGGTGGGTGTTTGCCACGAAGAGGCATTGGCGATCAACCCCGGCTTTGTATCCCGCATGACACGCAAGACGCCGTGGGCCTGGCTGAAGCTGGCCGCCTCGTTGGATGGCCGCATTGCCTTGGCCAACGGCGAGTCGCAATGGATCACCGGCCCTGCCGCAAGGGCCGACGGTCACCATTGGCGCGCCCGCAGTTGCGTTGTACTGACTGGCTCGGGAACGGTACTGGCAGACAATCCGCAAATGAATGTGCGTCATGTAGAGACCTCGCGTCCGCCGATCAAGGCCATCGTCGATACTCGTTTCGAAGTGGACGAGAACGCGCGCATTTTCGACGGCATCAAGACCTGGGTGTTCACATGTAGAGGCAACTCAGAGAAGGCCAGGCGCCTGGCCGACAAGAACGTCGAAGTGGTCGAACTGCCACCCAATAACGGTCGCGTCGATCTGGACGCCATGATGCGCTGGATGGGGCAGAACGAAATCAATGAGGTGCATGTCGAGGCCGGCGCACGGCTTAGCGGCGCCTTGCTGCAGGCCGGCTGCGCGGATGAACTGCTGGTATATTTGGCGCCGGTGCTGTTGGGCGATGCCATCGGGATGGTCCGCATGCAAGCCTTGCAGACGTTGGCCGAGGCACAACGGTTCGAGTTCATGGAAACCGCGGCGCTGGCGCCCGATCTGCGTTTGCGCGCCCGGCATGTCGGACACTGGAAATCGCTGATGGAAAGCGTGCAGGATTAAGGAATCGTCAATGTTTACAGGTATTGTTGCAGCCGTCGGAAATATTGTTCAAGTCGTGCCCCATCAGGACGGCGACCAGGAGGCGGGCGCGCACGTATGGGTGCGTGCACCCGGCTTCCTGCGCGAATCCACACAGCTGGGTGACTCCATCGCCATACAAGGCGCATGCATGACCGTCGTAGAGCTGGGTGAAGACAGTTTCAGCGTGGATATCTCGCGCGAAAGCCTGAACAAGACGGCCGGCCTGGATGCCGAGGGCGAGGTCAACCTGGAGCATGCGCTACGCATGGGCGATTCGCTGGATGGCCATCTGGTTTCCGGCCATGTCGACGGGGTAGGCGAAGTCAGCGCCTTTGAGCCCGTGGGCGAATCCTGGGACTTGCGGATACGGGTGCCGCACAACCTGGCCCGATACATGGCGTACAAGGGTTCCATTACCGTCGATGGCGTAAGCCTGACGGTCAACGAAGTGGATGACGACGGCAGAGGTTGCCAGATTCGCATCAACCTTATTCCGCACACTGTGCAGGTCACGACCCTGAAGCATTTGACGGTGGGGTCGCTGGTCAATCTCGAGGTCGACATGATTGCGCGCTACGTCGAGCGGGTGCTGGCCGTTAAAGGCCAGGCCTGAAAAAACCATGCAGACGCGATTCTGTTAGAATAGCGGACTTCGCTTTTGTTCAAAAAGCAGAACGGACAGGTGGCCGAGCGGTTGAAGGCGCACGCCTGGAAAGCGTGTATACGTGAATAACGTATCGGGGGTTCGAATCCCCCTCTGTCCGCCAAGAATGCAAAACCCGCACAGCCAATTGCTCTGCGGGTTTTTGTTTGCTTAGGCCGAGCCCAACGCGATTCTTTTGCGCTTGACCCATGCGCCGATCAAGCGATCTGCGGTGATTCCAAGAAAAGCAATACACAAGCCCGCTACCAAAGCCTTGCCAATTTCATTGCCTGAGCGAGCGGCATTGATCTCTGCGCCTAGATCCTGAGTGCCGATCAACGCGGTAATGGCAACCATGAAGAGCGCCATGAAGATCACCTGATTCACACCCAACATGATTTCGGGCAGCGCTATTGGCAACTCTACCTTTACCAAGCGTTGTAGCGGCGTCGTGCCTTGTTGCGTTGCCGCCTCCATAATGGGCTTCGGTACGCCTCGCAGGCCCAATATGGTGTAGCGGATCATCGGCACCACGGCAAACAAAAGCACGGCAATAATGGCGGATAAGTCGCTTACCTTGAACAGCATCACTACCGGAATCAGGTAGATAAACGATGGGAAGGTCTGAAAGAAATCACACACGCCCGCCGCAAAACGAGACCAGGGAGCACTGCGTGATGCAGCCAGCCCAATTGCAAAGCCCACGACGACACAAACGACGGCTGCCGTTCCTATCATGTACAGCGTAGTCATCGTCTGAATCCAAAGGCCCGTGACTGCGGGAAACAATGTCAACAAACCGGCAATCAGCGCTACAGACCAGCCACCCAAGCGATAGCCGAGCAAGGCAAGCAAGGCTACCAAGGTGACCCACGGAATTGCCCGGAAAAAGTTACGGGTCGGGATCAGGATCTCGAGCAGCGTGAAGTTTCGAAATGCCTGGACCGATTCGTACAGGTGCAGGTTGATCCAATCGATGCCGGCATTCCAGTACGGCGCGGTCGTAATGCTGTGTTCGCCCGTCAGTAGCGCCATCTGGGGAAACACCCGAGCAAGCATAATGCTGACAATCAAGTACGCCAGCGCCAGCGCTACATAGGGGTGGCGCCGCCACCAACTGCGGCGTGGGTCTGCATACACCGGTTGCTTGAGCGCATAGGCTCGGCTTAGGCGATCCAGCACCACGGCGATCACAACAATCGCAATGCCTTGTTCCAAAGCTTCGCCCAAGCGTAGTGACTGCAGCGAGGTCAGCAACTCGCTGCCCAGGCCCGAGGCTCCGATCAGGGCGGCCAGGACGATCATGGCCAGTGTTTGCATGATGCCTTGATTCAAACCTACCAGTATCACCGAGCGTGCGGCAGGCATCTGCACTTGCCACAATAGTTGCCAACGCGTGCAACCCATCATTCGTCCTGCCTCGAGCACGCCTTTTTGCACGCCTTCCAGACCCAAGGCGATGCATCGCGCAACGGGGGGCACGGCGAATAGGGCGGTAGCGATCATGGCGGGCACGTCGCCCACGCCATACAGCACGACGATAGGCACCAAGTAGGCAAACGGCGGCATGCTTTGCAGGATATCGAACAGTGGCGTCACGGCTCTTTTGAAGCGCTGGCTTTTGCTCATCACTATCCCGGCCACCAAACCGATCAGGAAAACCAGAGGTACCGTAATGAGCACAAGCGAAAAAGTCTGCATCGACGCCTGCCAGACGCCAAACAATGCCAGGTAGGTGAACGCCGCTGTGGCCAGCAATGCGCTGCGCCAGCCGCCCACCCAGTGCCCCAACAGCGCGGCAAGTCCGGCCACAGTGACCCATGGCAGTGCCGGAACCGTCTTGGAGTAGCCATCGGAGAACAGCGACGCGGTCAGTCCCAAAGGGTAGGCCAGCAGCGCCGAGAATCCGCGCGTTATGTCGCGTGGCGCGAACTCGAATGGCGTGCCTTCGAAAAAGAGCAGGCCATAGATCAGCCATTCAAAAAATGAGTCTATCCAATCCTTAAGAGGCATAATCCAGCTGGACGGGTAGCTGGCGATCCACTCAAGCCGGCTGACTGCAAACTGGCCCAGCACAATAATGGCTAGCGCTGCTGCCCAATACAAAGCCCAATGATGCGGGCGTGCTTTGGCCGGTCGTCCTGTCAGTGAAGCCTTAACGCTACGGGCGCTTACTTCGGTGGCAGGGCGCTGCCTGTTGGCATTCGCGGCATTGACGCTGTCGTTGGATAAGGCGATGGTTTGTGTCATTGGAATAGCGCCCGTGCCAGATTTTCGCGACTGACCTGACCCACCACCAAACCTGCGGCGTCGACCACGGGTAATGCTTTATCGGCTTCGATGACGCGCTGAGCAATCTTTTCCAATACATCAGTAGCCTTAACCGCGTTCGCAGGCGTGGCAACACTGATATCACTGGCCTTTGTGGGCACCATGATCTTCTGGGTTGTAATTAATTTGGCGCGAGGTGCGTGCTGCACGAATTTCTTTACGTAATCATTGGCCGGCGTCATCAACAGTTCTTCAGCGGTGCCAATCTGTGACAGACGGCCGTCTTTCATGATGGCCACGCGGTCGCCCAGGCGGACGGCTTCATCGAAGTCATGCGTGACGAAGACAATGGTTTTGTTCAGTCGCGATTGCAGGCTGACAAACTCGTCTTGCATCTCACGCCGGATCAGCGGGTCGAGAGCCGAGAACGGTTCGTCCAGAAACCAGACATCGCACTCGCCGATAAGGCTGCGCGCAATGCCCACCCGCTGTTGCTGGCCGCCCGACAATTCGCGGGGAAAGTTGTGCTCGCGCCCTTCCAGACCAACGGTTGCGACCAGCTCTTGCGCTTTGGCCAAGCGGTCTGCTTTCGGTACCTTCTGGATTTCCAGGGGAAAGGCGATATTGTCCAATACCGTGCGATGTGGCAGCAGACCAAAGTTTTGAAACACCATGCCCATCTTGCGCCGGCGTATATCAGTCAAGCTACGGCTTGACGCTTGCAAGAGATCGACCCCATCGAATAGGACTTGTCCGGCGCTGGGCTCGATCAGTCGCGTCAGGCAACGCACCAGTGTGGATTTTCCCGAACCGCTTAGACCCATGATGACCAGGATTTCACCGGCATAGACATCAAAGCTGACGTCGTGCACGGCCGCAATCAAGCCAGCCGATGCCAGATCGGCTTCGCTGGGATTGTGTTGATGCTTATCCAGGAACCCTGCGCTGCCTTTGCCAAACAGGTGCCACAAATTCTTGCATGAAATTTTTACTGATTTGCTCATAGCCAGACCTTTCAAATAAATAAATGCGCAAAAGCGCAGCCCGCGTGACGATGCAACCGTCGTCACGCGTGCAGGTCTTAACTAGCGCAAGCGGGCGTCCATGCGGCTACCTGCTCCTGATTTTTTTCGATCCACGCCGTGGCGGCGGCGTCGTGCGTCATACCGTCAACATCGGCCAGCGCGGCGGCCTGGTCGATCATCGGACCGGTAAAGTCGATGTTCTTGATCAGTTGATAGCCGCAAGTCCATTTTTCTTCAAAGCCCGACCATGCCGCTTTCTTCAAGTAGCCGCCCTGGGGGGAACCACAGTCGTAGGTCTTGTCTGGGTTGACGCCCCAGCTCGGATCTTCGGTGCAGGCTTTCTCGTGTTCTGGAAACTCGACGAATTTTCCTGGGAAGGCCGCACCTACCCAGTTGGGTGCCCAGTTAAACAGCACGATAGGTTCTTTGCGTGCGGCGGCTGACTTCAGCTCGCCAAACAAGGCTGCGGCCGAACCGGCGTTGATCACGGTAAAGTTCAGGTTCAGTGCGTCGATCTTTTCGTGATCGTGTTTGATCCAGTCAACAGGGCCGGCCAGGTAGCGCCCTTTGGGGGCGGTTTCAGGAGCGGCGAATTTGTCGGCGCATGCATTCAGGGCTTCCCAGGCTGGCAAACCGGGACAGATGTCTTCCATGTACAGGGGGTACCACCAGTCTTCACGCGTTGTCGCGGTATGGCTGCCCAGGTCCACCATGCGGCCTGCCTGAACTTCCTTCATGAAGCTGTCGTCCATCGTCCCTTCCCAGACTTCCATCTGCAGGTGCAAGTCGCCCAAGCCCATAGCCGCAAACTGCCCCTGGCTGTCCGACGGTACGATTTTCGTCTCGTAGCCGATCTTCTCGAGCAGTTGTTGCGCGACGCGAGCCAACACCTTCTGACTGGACCAATTGTTGTCCACGATCTTTATGGGGTCGCTGGATTCAGGCGTGAAGGCGTAGGCGGGCGCGGCGATTACAGCAGCGGCTGCCAGTAAGGAAATACTGAGTTGGTTAAGAATTTTCAATGGGAACTTCCCTCCATTTTTGAAAGAGCAATACATCGACTCATTTCAAGGTTTCGAGAAATGACCAGGCCGTGCCCAGAACGGGGGGCAGCTCATTTCTCAGAAGCACGTCGGGTGTTGTGCACTGCGAAAGCAGCGATAACGAATCGACGTGCAAGCGCCGCCAGGATGGCGGGCACGATGGACGTGACCGCTGGCGAGCAGGTCGCCAGCGCGGTAGAACCACACGATTCAGAATGATGGAACTACGCTTTCCAGCGCTACCCCGGCCTTGGCCATTTTTCTATTGCATCAAGCAAATTGATTGCTGCTGCTTACACCCGGGTAGGTGGATATCTTGAAATCAACGTTTGCGACGTAGGCCGCGTTTGATCGGTTTTTTATACTGCATTGCCGACATGAAGTGATACATGATACTCGGATTATGATGCTTCCGTGCGTTTTTTTATAGTTACATCGCTCGCCAGCCCGTCGACATCGCGGCAGGGTCATGCCGCGATGTCGTGGTTCTTACACGCTGTCTTCCAGCGACGGCCCGCCTTTCTGGCCCAGTTCAGCCCCCGTAACAGGGTTGGAGTTCGGATCGGACTTCGTGCGCGTAGCCATGGCCTTCACCACTTTGGTGTCTTTGGTGTCGAGCTTCACGTGAGGCAGGCCGTCGCCGCCGTCAGCGGGAATTTGCTCGTCGCCGTCGGTAAGGTACTCGAAGTTGTCGTCGCTGTTCCAAGGCCCGCGCATGTCGCCGTCGCCCTGCGACATATTGACGTACTTATTCGCGAAGGCCGGAATGACAGGCATTTTCCCCGGTGGGAAGTTCGGACTGATGGCATATAGCGCCTTTTCAAACGACATCAAGTGCGCTGCCTCGCGCGTCATCAGAAAGCCCAGGGCGTCTTTCACGCCGGGATCGTCGGTAACGTTGATGAGTCGCTCGTAAACGATTTTTGCCCGGGCCTCGGCCGCGATATTGGACCGCATGTCTGCCGTGGGTTCGCCGATGGAGTCGATGTAGCCCGCTGTCCATAGTTGCCCGCCGGAGTTGGTCAAGGCAGGGCCACCGCCATACAGGATCTGTGTGACATGGGAGTCGTTGCCGGCGCCATTGATAGACCGATAAAGCTCGGCGGCTTCTTCTGCGCCCTCGGCCAGACGGCCCTTGGCACCCTTGTTAAGCATGGCCACTATCGTTCCTATGATCTCCAGGTGGCTGAGCTCTTCGGTGGCGATGTCCATAAGCATGTCCTTGCGCCCGGGGTCGTCTTCACCTAAAGCCTGGGTGAAGTAACGACAGGCAGCGGCCAGTTCGCCCTGGGGTCCGCCAAACTGCTCCAGCATAAGATTGGCCAGACCGGGGTTGGACTCGGTGACCCTGACGGTATATTGCAAGCGTTTGTTGTGCACGAACATGATTGCTCCTGTCAAGACATTGAAAGTGGTGCCAGAGGGTAGGCGCCACCCTTGGAAAGGAACGCAGAAGCAAGCCTCTAATTCCCACGGCGCTTACAGCAATCCGTGTGCCGATAGGCTGCTTCCGCGGCATGGTTGCGCGGTCGTCGCGAATTATCCCGGGCGACGTCCCCGCGATCCGTCCGGCGTAGTAGGATTAAGGATGATGCACTCCTCAGGAACCTCTTTCATGCTTCGTCTTATGCTGTTACGTCACGCCCATGCCGGTCACCCGCCAGGTCTGCAAGATCACCAGCGGCCGCTGAGCGATCGTGGGCACCGCGAGGCAGAAGCCGTCGGGGCTTACATGGTGTCGCACGGTCTGCGCCCCGACGTGGCCATCGTGTCGACAGCGGTACGGGCGCAACAAACCTGGCAGCATGTGTTGAGGGCATTTGGCGGCGCCGTTGAATTTCTCGACGAGGCGCGTCTGTACGAGGCATCAGTGGGTCTGATCGTGCAGCGCATACAGGAACTAAAACCGGGCATCCATACGGTGTTGCTGGTGGGGCACAATCCCGGGGTGGCATTGGCGGCGCAGTCCTTATGTGGCGATGGCGATGCGTCCGCGCTGGAGCTGCTGCACGACGCCTATCCGCCGGCGTCATTGGCAGTGGTCGACTTCGATGCGGATCAGTGGGGGCAGGTGGCGCAGGGCAGCGGCCAGCTGGAGCGATTTGTAATGCCTGAGCCTTAGCCGGATCAAACGGATCAACAGAAAGTGGTGAAGTCCATGACACAAGTATTGATTACCGGAGCTGCGGGCAGTATTGGGCAGGCATTGCGCCAGGCTTTCAGCGGGCGTTACGCCTTGCTCAGGTTGGCCGATATTGCGCCACAGGGGGCAGCGGCGCCCGGCGAAGAGCCCGTGCAGGCGGACATCCGCGACCTGGCCGCGATGGAGCAAGCCATGCAAGGGATAGACTGCGTCGTCCACTTGGCCGGCATCCCGCAAGAAGGGCCGTGGGACGACGTCGAGGCGTTGAACATCAATGGCTGCTACAACGTCTTCGAAGCGGCTCGTCGTCAAGGAGTGAAGCGCGTCGTTTTTGCCAGTTCCAACCATGCGGTGGGCTTTCATCGCCGCGAGCGTATTCTGGGCGACACCGTCCAGCCCAGACCCGACACGCTATACGGCGTCTCCAAGGTATTTGGCGAGGCGCTGGGGCGCATGTATGCCGACAAGTTCGGGCTGTCGGTGGCCTGCCTGCGTATCGGTACGTTTCGCCGGCCCGACCGGCCGGTTGAACCGCGCCAGTTGCTTACCTGGATCAGCCATCGCGACATGGCGCAGTTGGTTGGCTGCTGCATCGACCATCCCGACTATCATTTCCTGGTCGCCTATGGGGTGTCCAACAACACCCGCAGCCGATGGAGCAATGAAAGCGTCAGCTTTCTAGGCTATAAGCCGCAAGACGATTCCGAGGTCTATGCGTCCGAAATCTTGGCCAAGGGCCCCAACGAAGATGCCGTCTCGGCCCAGTTTCATGGCGGGCCGTTCTGTGCCGATGGCTTTGTGGGCAATACCGACCGCGTAAAGTAAGCGCAACAAGCTAGAAGTTGACCTGCTCCCTGCCTTTAAGCCCAAGCATGGCGCGCGCCTCGTCGGGTGTGGCGATTTCCAGATTCAATGCTTCCAGGATGACGCGTATGCGCTGTACCTGTTCGGCGTTGGATGCGGCCAGTTGTCCCGGCCCTATCCATAGCGAATCTTCCAAACCGACCCGCACATTCGAACCCATGGCCGCGCCTATCGTGGCCAGCGGCATCTGATTGCGGCCGGCACCCAGTATCGACCACTGATAGTCGTCGCCGAATAACCGCTCGGCAGTGCGCTTCATGTGCATCAGGTCTTCGGGATGTGGCCCGATGCCGCCCAGGATGCCGAACACCGACTGAATGAAGGGCGGGCTTTTCACCAGGCCCTTATCGACGAAATGAGCCAGGTTGTACAGGTGGCTGATGTCGTAGCATTCGAATTCGAAGCGTGTGCCGTTGTCCGCCCCCTTGCGCAAGATGGTCTCGATATCCTTATAGGTATTCTTGAAGATAAGGTCGCGGCTGTTTTCAAGGTGTTGGCGCTCCCACTCGTGGTCGAAGGTCTTGAAGCGATCCAGCATGGGGAACAGCCCGAAGTTCATTGATCCCATATTCAAGGAGGCAAGTTCCGGCTTGAACTCCATGGCGGGCCGCATGCGCTCTTCCACCGTCATGTGCGGGCTGCCGCCTGTCGTGATGTTGACGACCGCGTCCGTCGACGTCTTGATACGACTCAGAAAAGGCCGGAAGGCGTCGGGCTCCTGAGTGGGCCTGCCATCCTGGGGGTCGCGTGCATGCAGGTGCAGAATGGCCGCGCCCGCCTGCGCGGCGGCAATGGCCGCTTCGGCGATCTCGTCAGCCGTTACCGGCAGGTGAGGCGACATGCTGGGCGTATGGATGGCGCCGGTGACGGCGCAGGTAATGATGACTTTTCTCTTGCTGGCCATGTTTTCCTCGCTATGTTTCTCTTGCGTCGTTCTACACTGCTGCTTAGTTACCCGTTATACGACATACACAGCGCCTGTGAGTACATTAAATGCCTAACGACGACCACCTGACCGAGACCCTGATCAAAAGCCATACCCTGTGCGAAGGCAGCTTTCTCAAGGCCCGGCGCGATACCGTCCGGCTGCCGGACGGCGCGACGGCAACCCGCGAGTACATCGTACACCCCGGAGCGGTCGTCATCATTCCCCTATTGGATGACGACAGCGTCCTGATGGAGCGGCAATTCCGCTATCCGGTGGGTCGGGTGATGACGGAGTTTCCGGCTGGCAAGCTTGATCCGGGCGAAGATCCCTTGGTCTGCGCCAAGCGCGAGCTGCTGGAAGAAACTGGCTATACGGCAGGACAATGGGCGCATGCCGGCGACCTGCACCTGGCCATCTCCTACTCCACGGAAGTCATCCACATCTTCTTCGCGCGGCAGTTGGTGGCCGGCGCTGCGCAATTGGACCAGGACGAGTTCCTGGAAGTGCAAACCATGGCGATCGATGACGTGCTGGCTGCGTGTCGCGATGGTCGCATCACCGATGCCAAGACACTGACCTGCACCCTGTGGTTACAGAATGTGCGGGCCGGCACGTGGCCATTGGCGTGGAGCTAGGACCAGCTGGGCGGCTTAGCCCATCATGAAGCGCAGCGGCACCAGAACAATTTGCGGAAAGAACACCAGCAGCAGCAATACCGCCAGTTGCGCCAGCATATACGGTATGACAGCACGGATCACCGGCTCCAGCTTGGCCCGAGCTACCCCGGCCACCACATTCAACACGGTGCCGACGGGCGGCGTGATCAAGCCTATGGCGTTGTTCATGATGAAGAGCACGCCGAAATAAATCGGGTCTATGCTCGCCATGCGCACCACCGGCATAAGCACGGGTACAAGAATCAGTATCGTCGGTGCAAAGTCCAGTATCGTGCCAACCACAAATACCAGCAGCATGATGCATAGCATCAGCAAGATGGGGTGTTCTACCAGTGGGCCGAGCAAATCCGCCACCACCATGGGGATACTGGCCGCAGCAATCAGCCATGCCGACACCTGTGCGGCCGCAACCAGGAACATGACGATGGCCGAAGTTTTGCCAGCGCTGAGCAGCAGTGCATACAAATGCGAGACCTTCAGTTCCCGATACACCACGAAGCCGACGAACATGGCATAGAATACGGCAACGACGGCTGCCTCGGTGGGCGTGAAGTAACCGCCCTTCATGCCGCCCACGATAATCACGGGCATCAGCAGCGCCCAGAAGCCCGCTATGGTCGCGGACCAACGCTGGCGCGTCGAATGTCGTTGGCCACGCGGCATGCTGTCGCGCTTGGCCTGGAAGGTCCAGGTCGTGACCAACGCCACGGCCATCAGCAAGCCCGGCACAATGCCTGCGATGAACAGGCCGGTGATGGAAATGTTGCCGACCACCCCCAACATGACGAAGCCGATGGAGGGCGGAATAATCGGCGCGATAATACCGCCCGACGCAATCAGTCCGGAAGCACGATGCACGTCGTAGCCGGCTTTGCGCATCATGGGGATAAGCAGCGCCGCGACTGCGGCCGTATCGGCGATGGCCGAGCCCGACAAGGACGCCATCACGACGCAGGCAAAGATGGCAACATAGCCCAGTCCACCCCGGAAATGCCCGACCCAGACGCTGGCCACGTCGACGATCCGTCGCGAGATTCCGCCCGCGTTCATGAGTTCGCCGGCCAGCACAAAGAAGGGGATGGCGATCAATGGAAAGCTGTCGGCGCCGGACAGCATGTTCTGCGCCATGATCTGCGCATCGAAGAAATCCATGTACCACATCATGGCCATGCTGCACGCCATCAGCGCAAACGCGATAGGAACGCCTATGCCCATGGCGCCCAGCAGGGAAGCAACGAACACGGCGATGATCATGCGGTCCCCTGATCAATATCGTGCGACTGGATAAGCGTGGCAGGGTTGATCTTGCCGCGAAGCAGGCCCAGCAGGGTGTATAGGGTGGACAGGCCGATGGACGCGGCGCACAGATAAGCGGCCGAATACACCACGCTTAAGGATATGCCGGTGACCAGACCTGAGTTCGCGACATTAAGCGCATGCTGCTTCAACAGGCCCCACAACAGCACGGCGCAGCAAAGCGCGATAAGCGCCTGAGCCGCCACCACGGTATAGAACAGAGGCCGTCCCGACAGGCGGGCCACGAGCATGTCAACACCCAGGTGCCCGCCTTCGCGCATGGCGACGATGGCACCCAGGAAGGTCAGCCAGATGAACATGAAGCGCGAGAGCTCTTCGGCGATATTGATGCCCGAGTCGAAAAAGTGACGCAGGACGACATTGCTGAAGACCATGATGCACATGGCGGCCAGGCACAGCACAATCAGAAATTCCAGCGTCTTGAAGTACCAGTGGATGATTTGTCTCATGGGGCGTCCGATCTATTTTTTATAAGGTTGTGGCGCCTGCGATGGTCTAGAACGCGAAGACCTTGCCGGGGTTCATGATATTACCGGGATCCAGGGCATATTTGATCTGGCGCATGACCTCTACCGAGGCACTGCCCAGTTCGTCGACCAGAAAGCCTTGCTTGTGCAGTCCAATGCCGTGCTCGCCGGTGCAGGTGCCATCCATGGCCAGCGCGCGGGCCACCAGCCGGGCATTCAGTTGCTCGGCTTGGGCCACTTCGGCCGGCACGTCAGCATCAACCAGCATCTGCACATGAAAATTGCCATCGCCCACGTGGCCGACGATGGGGGCGATGATGCCCTCTCGCTGCAGATCCTGGCTGGTTTCCCAGACGCATTCGGCCAACTGCGAAATGGGTACGCACACATCGGTGACGACGGAGCGCGCGCCCGGTCGCAACTGAGAGGCGGCGAAGTAAATGGTGTGACGTGCCTTCCATAGCTTGCTGCGTGCCTCGGGCGTGCTGGCCCATTCGAATTGCGCAGCGCCATGGTCTTCGGTAATGCTCTGCACCAATTCAATCTGCTCGCGTAGACCGGCATCGCTACCATGGAACTCGAAGAACAGGTGGGGCACTTCGGGCAGGCCGGTATTGCTGTAGGCGTTCAGGGCGCGTATTGCGACGGCGTCGACAAATTCGCAACGGGCCACCGGCACGCCCAACTGGATAATCTGTACGACCGACGCGACGGCAGCATTGATGTCGGGGAAGGCGCAAACCGCCGCCATGATGGCTTCGGGCAAGGGGTAGAGGCGCACAGTGGCCTCGGCGATCACCCCCAGCGTGCCTTCGGAACCGACGAACAGCCGGGTCAGGTCGTAGCCGGCTGCTGACTTCCTGGCGCGACGGCCGGTCTTGATGGTTTGGCCATCGGCTGTGATCACTGTCAGGTTGACGACGTTCTCGCGCATCGTGCCATAGCGCACGGCATTGGTTCCCGAGGCCCGGGTTGCGCACATGCCGCCCAGGCTGGCGTCGGCACCCGGGTCGACCGGAAAGAACAGCCCGGTGTCGCGCAAGTGGGCGTTCAGGGCTTCGCGTGTGACGCCCGGCTGCACCGTAGCGGTTTGATCGTCCGCATCGATGGCTATGATCTGGTCCATCTGCTGCACGTTCAGGCACAGGCCGCCTTCGGCAGCAAGCGTGTGTCCTTCCAGGGACGAACCCGCGCCATAGGGGACGATAGGCACGCCATGATGGCGGCATGCGTCTACGATCTGGACGATATCTTCCGTGCTTCGCGCAAACGCAACAGCGTCCGGCGGCATGGCGGGAAAAATGGATTCATCGCGGCCATGATGATCGCGCACTGGGAGACTGGTAGTAAACCGGTCTCCCAGCAGGCTGGTCAGGCTGGCAATGAACTCCGGCGTTAACGGAGTACGAGGCATCATGACTAAGCGGTCCGGTTCAGTCCGCTTATTTGGCGGCGCGGGTTGCGTCGATCTCGGTGTACACGAGATTCATGAACTCCGGCCCGATCTTGGCCAGATGCGGCTCGATGGCGGGCGGCACGAGGTCGCGGATCTTTTGCAGGTCGGCTTCTGAAAACTGCGTGACAGCAACGCCATGCTCTTTCATTTTCTGCAGCGCGACGTCAACTTCGGCAGCGGTGTGCTGGCGTTGGAACTGTGTGGCGTTTTTGGCTGCCGTATTCATCAGCGCCTGCTCCTGGGCCGAGAGGCTATCCCAGAACTTCTTTGATACCGCGAAGATCAGCGGTGAGTACACGTGGCCGGACAGGGTCATGTGGTTCTGTACCTCGTAGAATCGCTGCGTGTACATCAGTACGACAGGGTTCTCCTGGCCGTCGAACGCTTTGGTTTCCAGTGCCACGAACAATTCGGACCAGGCCAGCGGCGAAGCGTTGGCCCCCAGTGCCTTGAAGGCATCCAGGGTCAGCGGGTTGGGTTGGGTGCGCAACTTCAGGCCTTTCAGGTCTTCCAGCGTGTTGACGGCACGGCGCGAGTTAGTGATGTGGCGAAAGCCGTTTTCCCACCAGCCCAGCACGTGTATGCCCACAGCGCTTAGCTTGGCATTCAGGTAGTCGCCCACGGGGCCGTCGAACACCGCATGCGCTTCGGCCTCTGACTGGAACAGAAAGGGTACGTCCTGGAAGCCCAGTTCTTTAACCTGACCGAGCATGGCCAGTGCGCTGCCGGTGTAGAACTCTTGGATGCCGCCTTGCAGGGCACCCAGCATCTGCGGATCGGGGCCCAGCGCCTGGTTGGCAATGACCGAGATCTTCATCTTGCCGTCCGTGGCTTTGTTCAGCTCTTGGGCAAATTGCTTTGCGGCAAGGCCGGCGGGGTGGTCATCAGCCATGCCATGGCCAAAGCGCGCCGTTCGCTCTTTGATGTCTTGTGCGCCAGCGCTGAATGTGGACAGCCCGAAGGCTGCTGCGATGACCGTCATGGTCAGGATTTTCTTGATTTTCATGTTGTCTCCTCCGGTTTGATTTACTGGATTGCCGCGCGGCTTTCGATTTGGTTGCGCAGCAAGCCTATGCCTTCAATTTCCACTTCACATACGTCTCCGGGCCTCATGTACAGCTTCGGGTCGCGCGCATGTCCTACACCCGAGGGCGTGCCGGCCACAATCAGGTCGCCTGCCTCGAGCGTGATGGCTTCGCTCAGGATCGCGATCAGCGATGCCACGTCGAACACCATGTCTTGTGTGTTGGCCGACTGTACGGTCACGCCGTTAAGCCGCGTTTCCAGACGCAGGCCGCTGGCACCGGCCGGCAGCTCATCCGCGGTCACCAGCCAGGGGCCAAAGCCGCCGGTGCGATCGAAATTCTTGCCCATCATCCATTGCGGTGATTTGAACTGGTACTCGCGTACGCTGCCATCGTTAAAGACCGAATACGCCAGCACATGGTCCAGGGCCTGGTCACGTGCGATGTTGCTGCCGCCTTTACCAATGACCACAGCCAGTTCACCCTCGAAGTCCAGGGTGTCGGAAAGGCTGGAGTGGAATATTGGCTCGTCGTGGCCCGTCAGGCTGGTGCTGAACCTTGAAAACAGGGTGGGATAGTCCGGTTGCTCGAACCCGCTTTCCGTGGAGTGGTCATGGTAGTTGAGGCCGACGCAAATGATCTTGCCCGGCTGGCTCAAGGGCGGCAAGAGACGTACGGCTTGCAGATCAATGGGGTCTTGCGCGGCCATGTCGTCAATGGCGGCTTGAAGCGCATGGCTGCCGGCCTTGATCACCTCGTCAAGAGACCCGATGTAAGCGGGCGCGTCTTCGGTGGTGCCGTGCCAACTGTCCCGCCCGGGCTGGCACACCGCCCAGCCCTCTTTTCCGTTTTGTACAAAACGCAGCAGCTTCATGTGTTTTCCTTCTTCTATGGCTGTTCGGACGTACTGTATCACGGTGAATCTATTAACACCTATAAAATATATTATTAGTTGATTAGAACAAACCCGTATAGAATATAGATTCCATGAACGACACCACCAACAAGCTTACGCAGGCGGATACGGTCTGCCATATCGTCCGGTCCGAAATACTGGACGGCACGCTGTTGCCGGGCGCGAAGCTGAATATCAAGGCGCTGGAAGCCCGTATAGGAGTCAGCCTGGGTGCCATACGGGAAGCCCTGTCGCGCCTAAGCGCCGAGGGGATGGTGGTGGCCGAGGCCCGCCGCGGTTACCGCGTGGCCACTGTCAGCAAGGAAGAGCTGCTGGACCTGACCAAGACGCGCGTCGAGATAGAATCGCTTTGCCTGGCCCAGGCCATGCAATACGGCGATGTAGAGTGGGAAAGCCGTATCGTGGCCGCCGTACACCGCATGGAGCGCCTGCAAGACACCTCCGTTGCGGTCGAGCCGCGTTCTACGCTACCCTGGAATGAAGCGCACGCCGAGTTCCACGAGGCCCTGGTCAGCGCATGCCGCAGCGAGTGGTTGCTGCGATTGCGCCTATTGCTGTACAGGCAAAGCGAGCGCTACCGGCTGTTATCGGTGCCGTTGGGTACTGACCATCGCGATGTCCGGCAAGAGCACCAGATACTGGTCGATGCTGTGTTGCGCCGCGACGAAAAGGCTGCGCTGGAGCAACTGGAAGTTCATTTTTTTGCGACCACCAAGATAATCCTGCGTTCGCCTTTGCTGGCTGAAGCCGACACCGACCGCTAGGCATTCGGCCACTCAGCGCGCTGGACGGGCCGTTTTACTGCGCCGATCCACCTGGATGGAAACCAGCAGCAGCGCCAGGCCACCCAGAGCGAGCAAACTGCCGACCCAGCCCGGCGAGGTCCAGCCGTAGCCGCGGGCGATGGCCATTCCGCCCAGCAGTGGCCCCAGGGCGTTGGCAAAATTGAATGCCGAGTGATTCAGCGCTGCGGCCAGCCCTTGCGCGTTGCGTGCCACATCCATCAGCCGCGTTTGCAACACGGTGCCCAAGGCACCGCCCATGCCAATAAAGAAGACGGTAACGGACACCGCCCACACATTGCCGGCCGTCACCGTAAACAGTGCCGAAGCGGCGGCGCTCCACAGCAGCAAGCCGGCGGCCGTCGGTATCAAGGCCTTGTCAGCAAACCAGGGCACCACAATGTTGCCTATCGTCATGCCGATGCCAAATACCGCCAGCACGATCGGCACGGTAGAAGGCGACACCTGTGTGTATAACAGCAGGGCATCAGCCAGATAGGTGTAGACCGCGAACAGTCCGCCAAAGCCAATCGCACCGACAGCCAGCGTAAGCCAGACTTGCAAATGCTTCAGTGCGCCCAGTTCGCGCAAGGGGCTGGAACCATGCGCTGGCGGCGAGCGCGGGGCAAGCAAGGCAATCAACGCCACAGCCAGTGCGCCAACGACGGCAACCAGAGCGAAGCCCCAGCGCCATCCCACCACGTGGCCCAGCCAATTGGCGAAGGGCACGCCAATGATGGTGGCGACGGTAAGGCCCAGGAACATGCGTCCCACCGCTTGATTGCGCTTGTTCAATGGCACCAGCGATACCGCAACGAGCGAGGCGATGCCGAAATAGGCGCCATGCGGCAAGCCACTAAGAAAGCGCAACACCAGCAAGGATTCAAAGCTGGGCGCGAAGGCGCACAGGCCGTTGAACAAGGCAAACATGGACATCAGCCACAGCAGCAGGGTGCGCCGGGCCATCCGCGCTGCCAGCACCGTCAACACTGGTGCGCCCACGACGACTCCCAGCGCATAGGCGCTGATTGCATGGCCGGCGGTAGGTGCATCGATGCCCAGATCCTTCGCGAAGTAGGGCAACAGGCTCATCGTGGCGAACTCTGTGGTGCCGATCGCAAAGGCGCCGATAGCCAGGGCGAAGATCACCAGAGCGGGGGAGGCGGCAGGGCGGGTAGGGGAGATGTTGCGGTTGTGCTGGGGCATGAAGCTGACATCAAATCGCTATTTTACCCAGCGGCGGTGGCTGACCCATAGCGAAACAAAAGTTATTGAAACAAAAGAGATTTTCCAATGGCTCGTTGGCTCTATCCGGGCAAATGGGGCATACTTGAGGCATCGCATTTTGTAAGGTTTTTAGTATGAGGCTGACATGACGATGCCGGGCTATCGAACCAAGCTCGAGAGTATCGCCATAGCGGGCGTCAAGAATCTCGTAATCCGCTCTTTGCTGGACCGCCAGCAATTTCATGATCCGCAAGGTGTCGCGCTACGTCGCGGCATCAACTCGGCCACCTGGCCATTGTTCGGCATGATCTGGCCGTCGGGCATTCAGTTGGCAACTCGACTGGCCTCGCGCCCGGTATGTGCCAACGAACGCATTTTGGAAATCGGCTGCGGCCTGGGGCTGGCCAGCCTGGTGGCCCAACATCGCGGCGCGCGTATTACCGCCAGCGATTGCCACCCACTTGCTGAAACCTTCCTGGACGAGAACGCCCGCCTGAACGACTTGCCGCTGCTGCGCTACAAGTACGGCCAATGGGGCAGCCAGGCCGTTGCAGACCCGGAAGACGACACCGCCGTGCTAGCCAGCCAATACGACCTGATCATAGGCAGCGACCTGCTGTATGACCGCGACATGCCCAAAGACCTGGCGCAGTTCATCGACCGTCATGCTGCCCCACAGGCAGAAGTGTGGCTGGTGGATCCAAATCGCGGACATCGCCCTGCGTTCAACCGGCATATGGCCACGCATGGCTTTGTGCTTGCGGCGGACGAAAGACTAAATGACCAGCCGCCCGATGCTGCCTCGGCCGATCCCTACAAGGGACGCCTGCTGGTTTATCACCGTAAGGCCCAAGGTCTCGGCAACTGAGCCAGATGCCGCTGGCCGTCGTTACATGGCGTCTTGCAGCCATTGGGCGAGCGGCAGCGGCGGTGTTTGTTGCCATATGCGCCGCATGACCGCTTGAAGGTGTTCGGTGCCGCGGTCGTGAGCCCAGTACGAAGGCGTGATGGCCTGCCACGCGCCGTCGGGGCCGTTGCGGGTCGCCATGGCGAAACGGAACGAATAGTATCCAGCACCCAATCCCATGCGCAGGTCGCTGACCACCAGCGTGCCGTCAACCTCGTCATAGCGCAGCCAATTGTCGGTGAACCATTGCAATCCCGCCAGCAGCTCCGATTCGGGCAGCGCGGCGGCCGCCAAGTGCGTATTCAGTGGCTGCCGGATGCGTTCCGGGGGCTCGGTATCGAGCAGACTGCTGATAGCTTCCACGTAGTGATCATCATCAGTGCGTGCGATGACACGCCACAGCAGGATGTTGAACGGTTCTGGCGTGGAAAACATGGCCACTACCCGATCGCCATCCCGCGTCAGTGCTTCATGCACGCGTGCCTCGATCACCAGCTTGGCCGCTACCGAAAGGGCCAGATAGATTGCGCAGTAAGCCAGCGCCCAGCGCAGCGCCACTTCGGCGCGCGGACGAATGCCGACGATGGCTGCTGCGATAACCGTGCACAGCAGGGGCACGGTAAAGAAGGGATCGATGATGAAGATGCTCGATCCGCTGGTGGGAGTGGGCGCAAAAGGCCACCACAGCTGGGTGCCATAGCTGGTGAAAGCATCCAATAGCGGGTGGGTGATCAGCACCAGCCACAAGGTAAGGAATAATCGGCCTGCGCTGTAGGGCGCGGTGGGCCGCCACCACCGCCACAACACGGTAAGCAAGACAGCCAGTGCACTGAGCACAAGCAAGGAGTGCGAGAACCCGCGATGATTGATCATGCCGGCCACCGGGTTGCCGTAGTCGATCAGTACATCCAGATCGGGCAGCGTGGCCAACAGGGCTCCGGCCGCCAGGGCCTTGCGACCATGGAAGCGGCCCAGCATCGCACCCTGGATTCCGGCGCCCAGCACCGCTTGTGTAACGGAATCCATAAGGTGCCGCTAGCCTAGCTGCAATTGACGCTGATGACGATGTCTTGTTCGTCCACTTTCAGGTTCAAGCGCTGCGGGTTGTATTCCATGGTGATGACATCGTTGGGGCGCAGGGCGCGAGCGCTTTCAGCATTGGCCTGCTTGCGGTATTTCTCGACCAGAGCCGGGCTGACCGCCTGGCCGACCGCCGATTCTGCCTGTTCGGCGTTACACACTTGGCTATTGCCGGATGCTGCGGTATCAGGGCTGGAAGACGTGCTGGCCGTATTGGCGGCGCAGCCGGTCAGGGCAACCAGCACGACAAGCGCGCCGGGCATCAGTTTCCATGTCATGAGAATGTCCTTTCAATGCTACTGGCGTTTTAATCATACTGGAAACGGCGGCTGCCCGATAACGGTAAAATATCCGCCTATGTCTCAATTTCTTATTGCAGCGCTTTACAAGTTTGTAGCGCTACCCGACTATCAAGATCTGCAGCAACCGCTATTCGATTTCTGCGAAAGCCAGCAGGTAAAAGGCACCTTGCTGCTTGCTCAGGAAGGCATCAACGGCACCATCGCAGGCAGCAGCGCCGGCGTTGCGGCAGTGTTGGCGTACCTGCGCAGCGACCCCCGATTGGCTCAGCTGGAGCACAAGGAATCGTGGGCCGAAACCATGCCGTTCTACCGGATGAAGGTCAAGCTGAAACGCGAGATCGTCACCATGGGCGTGCCCGACTTGCAGCCCGACACCATGGCCGGCACCTACGTGCCGCCGGAAAAATGGAACGCCCTGGTGGACGATCCGCAGGTCGTGGTGGTTGATGTGCGCAACGACTACGAAGTGTCCATCGGTTCGTTCCAGGGGGCGGTCAACCCTAACACCACCAGTTTTTCCGAGTTCCCCCAGTGGGTGCAGGAACAGTCCGCCGAGGGTGGTGTGCTGGCTGGTGGCGCCAAGGTGGCCATGTTCTGCACCGGCGGCATCCGCTGCGAGAAATCCACTGCCTACTTGCGATCGCAAGGCTTTGACCAGGTCTACCACCTGCAGGGCGGCATCCTGAAGTACCTGGAAACCGTGCCGGCCGAGGAAAGCCGTTGGGATGGCGAATGTTTCGTCTTCGACGAGCGCGTGTCGGTGCAGCATGGGCTGGAGCCCGGCAGCTATGCACTGTGCCGTGCCTGTCGGCTGCCGCTCAGCGCGGAGGACAAGGCGTCCGAGCATTACGTCGAAGGCGTTAGTTGCCCGCATTGCCACGATCAGCACACGGACGAACAGAAGCAACGTTTCATGGAGCGCCAGAAGCAGGTCGAGCTTGCGCGTGCCCGTCGCCAGCGCCATATCGGCGTACGCATGAAGTAAGCGGGCCGGGCTGTTATAAAGGACGCATGGTCACTGTTACTGCTTCGTCCCGCCCCACACTCTATTCATTTCGTCGCTGCCCGTATGCGATGCGCGCCAGGCTCGCCATCGCAATAAGCGGGCTAGGCTGCGAACTACGCGAAGTCGTCCTGCGCGACAAGCCGGACGCGATGTTGCAAGCTTCGCCCAAAGGGACCGTGCCAGTGTTGATCGATATCGATGGCACGGTGGTTGATCAAAGCCTGGACATCATGCTTTGGGCACTTGGGCAGAGCGACCCCGAGGGGTGGCTGAAGCCGCAGCAGGGCGATCTACCGGCCATGCTGAACCTCATCGCGCAATGCGACGGCGCGTTCAAAGACAAGCTCGACCGCTACAAGTATCCGCAACGCTATGGCGCACAAAGTGGCGCAGACCAAAGAGATCAGGCGGTCCCGTGGTTGCTGGGGCTGGAGCAGCGTTTGCAGGCCGGCACCTGGCTGTGTGGCGAAAAGCGCAGCCTGGCAGACATGGCGATAGTGCCGTTTGTGCGTCAGTTTGCGCACACCGATGTGGACTGGTTCAGTACGCAGCCCTGGCCGTCGTTGCGCCGCTGGTTGGCCGATTGGCAGGCCAGCGCCTTATTTGCGCGCATCATGCATAAATACCCGGCATGGCAGGAAGGCGACCCGCCCATCCTGTTTCCGCCGGCGGCTTAAGCCTTATTGCATGCCCGGCACGATGGTGGAGAATCCGCCATCCACATGGGTGATCTCGCCCGTAACGCCAGCAGCAAGGTCGGACATGAGAAAGGCTGCAACATTACCTACATCTTCAATGGTGACGTTGCGGCGCAGCGGGGCATTGGCTTCCACATACTTGAGTATGGATCCGAAGTCCTTGATGCCGCTGGCCGCCAGGGTTTTGATCGGTCCTGCGGAAATGCCGTTGGCGCGTATGCCCATGGGGCCCAGCGATGCGGCCAGATAGCGCACGCTGGCTTCAAGCGACGCCTTGGCCAGACCCATGGTGTTGTAGTTGGGGACGACCTTTTCTGCACCCAGATAGGTCAGAGTCAGCACCGAGCTGTTGCGCCCCTTGAGCATAGGAAGTGCGGCCTTGGCCATGGCGGCAAAGCTGTAGGCCGAGATGTCGTGGGCGATGCGGAAACCCTCGCGGCTCATGCCTTCGAGGAAGTCGCCGGCAATGGCTTCGCGCGGCGCAAAACCAATGGCGTGCACCAGACCATCCAGGCCATCCCAATGCGTCTGTAGCGTCGTGATGGCGCCCTCGATCTGCTCGTCTTCGGCCACATCGCAAGGAAGCACAATGTTGCTGCCGAATTCGCTGGCATAGCCCTCGACCCGCTCTTTGAAGCGTTCGCCCACATAGGTGAAGGCAAGTTCGGCGCCTTGTTTCTTGCAGGCCGCGGCAATGCCGTAAGCGATAGAACGGTTAGACAGCACACCTGTTACCAGGATGCGACGACCAGTCAGGAAACCCATGTGTAAATCCTTTTGTTGATGGCAGGCTAGCCGCGGATGCTGGTGCCCGGTACGCGCAGGCGTTTGCCCTTGGCAAGGCTGTCGCCTTTCATGTTGTTCAGCCTGCGCAATTCGTTAACGGAGGTGTTGTAGCGTTTGGCCAGCGAGAACAGCGTGTCGCCGCTGCGTACGGTATGCGTACGCACGTTGGCAGCCCGCTTCAGCACGACCACATCCTTGCTCTTGCCGGATTTGGGCTGCTTCAGGGCGTCGGCCGATGGTTCGGTGTAGGCGGCCAGCATGATCCCGGGTGGGCTGCCCTTGGCGGGTACCAACAGTGTCTGGGCGACGGCCCGGCTTTGACGCTTGCTTATGCCGTTGACGGCCCGGAACTGCCCCAGGCTGATGCCGTGCTTCTTGGCTATGGCGGCGTACGATTCGCCATGCTTGCTGTGGTAGGTATCCCAGGAGCTTAGCCGCCCTTTATAAGCCTGAAGATTGGTGTTGAAGATGTCGACGCGGTTGGTGGGCAGCAGCAGAACGGGATTGTGCTCGGCCAGAATAATGGGCCGATTGTACGAAGCGTTAAGCGACTTGAATTCGTCCAATGGCATCTCGGCCAGTTGGGCGGCCACCTCGACGTCCATGTCGCGCTTCTTCTTTACCGTCGTGAAGTAAGGCGTGTTGCTGACCGGCGGCAGGGTGATGCCGTAGCGTTGCGGGTCGGCAATAATGTTCTTGATTGCCTGCAGCTTGGGCACGTAGTTGCGCGTTTCCTGCGGCATATCGATAGAGGTGTAGTCGGCCGGGATGCCCGCCTTGACCTTTTTTTCCATCGCCCGCTTCACCGAGCCCTCGCCCCAGTTATAGGAGGCCAGGGCCAAATACCAATCGCCTTGGAAGTCGTATAGGTAGGCCAGGTACTCCAGCGCGGCATGGGTGGAAGCGATGGGGTCGCGGCGTTGATCGCGCCACCAGTCCTGCTGCAGGTTGTAATGCCGACCGGTGCTGGGGATGAACTGCCATAGCCCCGACGCCTTGGCATGTGAGTACGCGGTCGGGTTATAGGCGCTTTCCACGAAAGGCAGTAGCGCCAGTTCGGTGGGCAGGCCGCGGCGGTCAAGTTCGTCGACGATGTAATACAGGTACTTGCCCGCACGCTGGCTCATCAACAGGACCGACTCGGGGTGCGAGGCGTAGTATTGGGTCCAGCGCTCGGTCAACTCACTATTAAGGTTGGGAATGGCAAACCCGCGTCGGATGCGGTCCCACATATCGCGCGGCGGGTGGGTAAGATCGATGGTGCGTGAAGTCTCGGCCGCCGTATAGTTTTTCTTGGATGGGGCGTAGGGGTTTTGCGATTGATTGGTGGCGCAGCCGGCCAGTACTGCTACGAGAAGCAGAACGAATAGTCGTAGGCAGTTCATTGGTAATTCATTAAAAGTTGTTCTTCCATTCTCGTAAGGCGGCAAATACATCTACCCTGGTGTCCAGGGGGTGTTGCGCATACCGGCTTGCGGCCTGGGCCACGGTGCTATCTGTGGTCCGTAGAAACGGGTTGGTAGCCAACTCTGTTTCCAGTGTGGACGGCAGCGTCGGCTGGTCTTGCGCCCTAAGGTCGCTGGCCTGTTGCCACCGTTGCTGCAAGGCCAGGTTGTCCGGCTCTACCTGTAGCGCCCAACGTAGATTGGACAATGTGTACTCGTGCGCACAACACACCAGGGTGTCGGGCGACAAGGCTCCAAGTTTACTCAGAGAATTCAACATCTGGGCTGGCGTGCCTTCGAAAAGACGTCCGCAACCGCCCGAAAATAGGGTGTCTCCGCAGAAAACTAGGGGTTTTCCTGTAGCAAACTGCCCGTAGTAGGCAATATGGCCGGCCGTATGGCCGGGCACATCCAGCACTTGCAGCTGCAGGCCGACGGTCGGCAATTGTACCGTATCGCCTTCTTTCAGCGCGTGGTCGCAGGCGGGCAGTTTTTCGGAGGCGGGGCCATAGACGACGGCCCCTGTTCGCTGTTGTAATGCCAACACCCCGCCCACATGGTCGGCATGGTGGTGCGTCAGTAAAATGGCATCCAGCGTAAGGTTTTCGCGGTCGAGTATTTGCTGGACTGGGGCGGCTTGACCGGGGTCCACGACAACCGCGCGCCCGTTTTTGCATACCAACCAGATGTAGTTGTCCGAGAACGCGGGCACGGGAATAAGTCGGGTGTCTTTCATAAAGCTACGGGAGTCATAGTGTCGGTGGATCAACCTCTTATTCTAGAGCTTGCCGAATGGTTGCAAACCGCGCCCGGCCAGTATGTGCAAGCCTGGGAGCAAAAGCAGATTGATGCCATGGTGGCCAATGTTTTTGGTTATCATGCCATACAAATCGGCCTACCGCAGTGGGACTTGCTGCAGGCCAATCGTATACCCTTCAAAGGGCGTACACGGGTCTTGTTCGACGAGTCCGCCGAAACCAAGGCCTTGCTGGTGACCGATCCCGAGAACCTGCCCTTCGACTCTCAAAGCCTCGATTTACTGGTGCTGCCTCATGTGCTTGAGTGCTCGGCCGACCCGCACCAAATTCTGCGCGAGGCCGAACGGGTATTGGTGCCAGAGGGACGGGTGGTCATCTCGGGATTCAATCCCTGGAGCCTATGGGGCGCCAGCGACCGTATCCCTGGCCTGGATCCTTTGTTGCCGGTGCCGGCGCATCTGCAGGTTTCGGTGCCGCGGCTGAAAGACTGGTTCAAGCTGCTGTCCTTCGATGTGGATCGTGGTCGCTTCGGATGCTATGCGCCGCCGTGCAATGAGCAGATATGGCTCGATCGCTGGTCCTTCATGGAATCTGCGGGCGATCGCTGGTGGCCCGTATGCGGCGCGGTCTATGTCATCTCGGCAGTGAAACGGGTAGTGGGCATGCGGCTGGTGGGGCCTACATGGAAGACAGACAAAAAGCGGATGCGACGACAAACGGTCGGCGTCTCGCCAGGGTAATCAAGAACAATGCAAAGCAGTCAAGTAGAAATCTGGACCGATGGCGCCTGCAAAGGCAACCCCGGCCTGGGCGGGTGGGGCGCCTTGCTGCGGCAAGGTAAACATGAAAAAGCCTTGTACGGCGGCGAGCCTCACACCACTAACAACCGCATGGAGCTAATGGCCGTCATACAGGCCCTGCAAGCCCTGAAGCGTCCATGCAAAGTGGTGGTGCATACCGATTCCCAGTATGTGCAGAAAGGCATGAACGAATGGTTGGCCAACTGGAAGCGGCGCGGCTGGCGCACGGCCGACAAGAAGCCGGTAAAAAACGCCGACCTCTGGCAGCAGCTGGACGAATTGGTGCAAGAGCACGAACTGACGTGGCGCTGGGTACGTGGGCATGCGGGGGATCCTGGCAACGAAAAGGCGGATGAACTGGCTAATTTGGGTGTAGACCACGCCCGCGCAGAATTAATTAGCAAAACAATGTAATTGGCGGCAAAGCAATGCTAAAGTCAGCAATTGTGTCCGCATCCTTGCTTTTCTGTTGCTAATGAAAACATCCACCCCTGGTCTTTTTTTGGTGCTCGCCATCGGCATCGCTGTTGGTGTAGGCAGCACCTACTGGCTGGTTCGGCAAGAATCTGCCTTGCCCACGCCAGCCATCGCCGCAGCCTCGCGGGCCCCTGCCAATAATGCTGCCGTCGTTGTCGAGACCGCGCCCGTCGTGGAGATCGCGCTGCCTCGCGGCGTATCGGCAGTGGGCACCTTGCGGTCGGAAGATTCCGTCATGCTGCGCCCCGAAATTACTGGCCGCATTGCCGAGATCAATTTCGATGAAGGCGGCAGGGTAAAGAAAGGGCAGGTCCTGGTTAAGCTGGACGATAGCGTGGTGCGCGCTCAGTTGCAGCAGGCCGAAGCCAACTTAAGCCTTGCCAGCAGCCAGCATCGGCGCGCGCAAGAGCTGACCAAGCAGGGCTTCATCAGCAAGCAGGCCCGCGACGAAGCGGCCAGCCAGCTTAAGGTGCAACAGGCCGCTGTGGCGCTTGCCCGCGCACAATTGGAAAAAACCGCCATCCTGGCCCCCTTCGATGGCATGGTGGGCTTGCGCAACGTATCGGTCGGTGATTATGTCAGCCCCGGCATTGACCTGGTGCCGCTGGAGTCCATCGACCCGCTGAAGGTGGATTTCCGTATCCCCGAACAGTTCCTGGGTCTGGTCCACGTAGGCATAGGCTTGACCTTAAGCTTCGATGCCTTGCCCAGCCAGCAACGCGAAGGCAAGGTCGATGCCATCAGCCCGCTGATTGATGTCGGTGGCCGCTCTATCTTGTTGCGGGCTACCGTTCCCAACACAGACGATGCCTTGCGTCCTGGCATGTTCGCCAGAGTTCGCTTGCAGTTTACCGACGACAAAGGTCTGGTCGTGCCCGAAACCGCGCTGGTGCCATCCGGCGAGGCGCAATATGTATATCGGGTAAAGGACGACCGCGCTGAACGCGTGGTGGTGCAGGTCGGCTTGCGCCGCGGTGGCCAGGTCGAAATCGTATCGGGCCTGCAGGCGGGGGATGTCGTCATGACTTCGGGCTTGCAGAAGGTGACGGATGGTGCCGCCGTGCGCGTATTGCCATCCGACCAAGCGGCCGGCAACTCCTGATCGGTAGGCGCAGCTAATGGTTATCTCGGAAATCTGCATCAAGCGCCCGGTCTTTGCCTCGGTGCTGTCACTGATTATCTTGCTGGTCGGGCTGATTTCCTACGACAGGCTTACCGTACGAGAGTACCCGGCGATTGATGAACCGGTCGTGTCGGTCATTACCGGGTACAAGGGCGCTTCGCCGGAAGTGGTAGAGTCGCAGGTGACCAAGCCGCTGGAAGACCAGTTGGCGGGCATCGAGGGCGTAAACGTCATGACCTCGCGCAGCCGGTCAGAACGCAGCCTTATCAATATCAGCTTCGACTTGTCGCGCGACCCCGACGCTGCGGCAGCCGATGTGCGCGACAAAGTCTCGCGTGCCCGGCGTTACCTGCCCGACGAGATCGACGAGCCCATCATCAGTAAAGTAGAGGCCGACTCTACCCCTATCGTTTACATAGGCGTAACGGCGGGCAGCTATACGCAGATGGAAGCCTCCGACTACATCAATCGCTACGTCAAGACGCGCTTGTCGGTGTTGCCGGGGGCGGCCGAAGTGCGCGTGTATGGGGAGCGGCTGCCTTCCATGCGCATCTTTATCGACCGGGGAAAACTGGCGGCCTACCGCTTGATCGTGCAGGATGTTGAGGCAGCGCTGCTGCAGCAAAACGTGTTGATTCCGGCCGGGCGGATCGAGTCGCAACAGCGCGAGTTCTCGGTGGTGTCGTCCACCGACCTGCAAACGGTAGAGCAGTTTCGCAATGTGATCGTGTCCAACGTTAACGGCTACCCCGTGCGTATCAGCGACGTGGCCGACGTGCAGATCGCCCCGCTGGAAGAACGCGTGCTGGCGCGCTTTAATGGTCAGCCCAGCCTGACCATAGGCATCACCAAGCAGTCCACCGCCAACCCGCTGGACCTGTCGCGCGAAGCCCGTGCCGAGATCGAGGAAATCAACCAGAACCTGCCGGCCGGCATGAAGCTGAACATCTCGTACGACACCTCGATATTCATTCAGGAGTCCATCAACTCGGTCTACAAGACAGTGGCCGAGGCCATCATCCTTGTCGTGCTGGTTATTTTCTTCTTCTTGCGCAGCTTGCGGGCCAGCCTGATACCCATCGTGACCATACCGGTGTCGCTGATCGGTGCTTGCGGTGTCATGTATTTTTTTGGTTTTTCCATCAACACGCTTACCTTGCTGGCCATGGTGCTGGCGATAGGGCTGGTGGTGGACGATGCCATTGTGGTGCTGGAGAACATCTTCCGGCATATTGAAGAAGGCAAAACGCGTATCGAGGCTGCCTTCCTGGGCGCCAAGGAAATCGGTTTTGCCGTGGTCGCCATGACGCTGACCCTGGTGACCGTGTACGCGCCGCTGGCGTTTGCCACCGGACGCACAGGGCGGCTGTTTATTGAATTTGCCCTGACGCTAGCCGGCGCTGTGCTGGTGTCCGGCTTTGTGGCGCTGACCCTGACCCCCATGATGTGCTCCACCTTGTTGCGCCATCAGGCAGGGCACGGCCGGCTATACAGTTTGATCGAGCGCTTTCTTGAACGGCTTACCCAGCGCTATCGCAACGGTCTGGGGCGCGCGCTGCGGCATCGCGCCATCGTGCTGTTCCTGGGTTTGCTGGTGGCGCTGGGCAGCGGTGTATTGTTCAAGACGGTAAAGAGCGAGCTCGCACCCATTGAAGACCGCGGCGTAGTGTTCGGCGTGCTTAGCGGGCCGGAAGGTTCGACGCTGGACTACACGCTGGAAAGCGTCAAGCGCGTCGAGGCGCTCTACGAAGAGATACCCGAAGCCGCCGGAAGCCAGTCCATTATTGGCTTTCCCACCGTGACCGACTCATTCGCCATCTTGCGGCTTAAGCCCTGGAGCGAGCGCGATCGCAGCCAGCAAAGCATCGCCCGAGAACTGCAGCCCGCCTTTGCGGCCTTGCCCGGCATGCAAGCTTTCCCCACCAACCCGCCATCGCTGGGGCAGCGCGCCACCTCCAAGCCCATCGACTTCGTCATCATGAGCCAGGTCTCTTACCCCGAAATGGCCAAGCTGGTGGATGGCTTCGTGGATAAATTACGCGACTACCCCGGCCTGCAGAATATCGATACCGACCTGCGCCTTAACACACCCGAACTGCGGGTGGTGGTCCAGCGCGACAAGCTGGCTGATGTGGGTGTGGACGTTGGCGACGTCGGGCGCACGCTGGAGTCCATGTTGGGCGGACGCCAGGTTACGCGCTTTCGCGACAGCGGCGAGCAATACGATGTGGTCGTGCAAGTGAAGAAGCAGGATCGCGCCGACCCGGCAGATATTTCCGACATCTATGTGCGCACTGCCTCGGGCAGCATGGTGCAGCTATCGAACTTCCTGGAGGTGAGCGAAAGCGTATCGCCACAGTCGTTGAACCACTTCAACCGCTTGCGGGCCGTGAAGGTGCAGGCCTCGATTGCGCCCGGGCACGCGCTGGGCGAAGTGCTGGACCACATGAACGCCGTGGCTCGCGACACCTTGCCGCCCACCGTACAGATCGACCTGGACGGACAATCGCGCGAGTTCCGCGATTCATCTGGCAGCATCTACCTGGTCTTCGTGATGGCGCTGGCCTTTATTTACCTGGTGCTTGCAGCGCAGTTCGAAAGCTGGCGCAGCCCGCTAATTATCATGTTCTCTGTGCCGCTATCGATGACGGGCGCCCTGGCAGCTTTATGGCTGTCCGGAGGCACCTTGTCCATATATAGCCAGATCGGCTTAATTACCCTGGTCGGGCTGATTACCAAGCACGGCATTTTGATTGTGGAGTTCACCAACCAGCTACGTGCCGAAGGCAAGCCCATGATGGATGCCATCATGGAGGCCAGCGTCATGCGCTTGCGTCCTATACTGATGACCACCGGCGCCATGGTGCTGGGCGTCATGCCCCTGGCGTTTGCCACCGGCGCGGGCGCCGAATCGCGCCAGCAGATTGGTTGGGTGCTGGTAGGCGGCCTGAGCCTGGGCACGATACTGACCTTGTTCGTCGTACCCGTAGCCTATACATTGATTGCCGGCGCCGTAAAGCCCAAAGCTGCCACCACCACCGCTGCGTGAAGCTGCGGGCGGGCGCCACCGTTATAGATAGATTGGAAAGATATGCGTCAAATAGTGCTTGATACCGAAACCACTGGCCTGGACCCCGCACAGGGCCACCGCATCGTGGAATTGGCCTGCGTCGAGCTGGAAAACCGCAGCCTTACCGGCCGCAGCCTGCATCTATACGTCAACCCCGGCCGCGACAGCGACCCCGAAGCACTGGCCGTGCATGGCCTGACTACGGAATTCCTGTCCAGCCATCCCGGGTTTGAAGAGGTTGCTCACCAGCTTGTAGAGTTCGTCCAGGGTGCCGACGTTATCATCCACAACGCGGCCTTCGATACCAAGTTCCTGAATGCCGAATTGGCACGCTGCGGCCTGCCCAAGTTCGACACCATGTGCGTGAAGATCACCGACTCTTTGCTGCATGCGCGCGAACTGCACCCCGGCAAGCGAAACTCGCTGGATGCCCTGTGCGAACGCTACGGCATATCCAACGCCCACCGCACGCTACACGGCGCCTTGCTCGACTCCGAATTGCTGGCCGATGTATGGCTGGCCATGACGCGCGGCCAGGACGGCCTGATCATGGACTTCGAAGACAACAGCGGCCTGGATGCCAACGGCATGCGGCTGGAAGCGTTCGACGCTTCGGTGTTGAAAGTGGTGACGGCCAATGCGGCGGAGCTGCAGGAGCATGAAGAGTATTTGGCGGTGCTGGACAAGATAGTCGGAAAACCTTGTGTCTGGCGGGCCGTGGAGGCGTAGGCTTTGGTGTACAATTCTTGCCTTCCCATCAGCACGTAACCAGCCGGTAGTTAAGGCGGCTTGCGTCGCGTCTTGGGGCGGTTAGCTCAGTGGTAGAGCACTGCCTTCACACGGCAGGGGTCACTGGTTCGAACCCAGTACCGCCCACCATATGCCTATATACCCTTTAAACATCTGCGTTGTGCCGTAAAGCATAAAGTGGCCAAATGTCGCCTTTATGCTTTATTTCCCGTTTGGCCACATTATGCTTTATTGGGGTTGGCGTGCTAGGCTAGACGGTTTGTCCGTAAAATAAGCTGGATTATAGGTTTTTATTGGTAGGGAACACCAGGCGAACACGCACAAAAAAAGAGACCCATAACGGTCTCTTTTTTTGTTGATAGTTTGGTTATACGGGAAGTGTTTGTCTGAAATGGGCAGGTACCGAGTATGGTCAAGTTCCGCTTACGACCCGCATCGGACGCTCGCAAGTGAGAGTGAACTAACGAAAGAGCATACTCGATAATTAAATTCAGCCGCTGCCGTAGAGTGCCACTAGTATGAGAAGTAAGCATCACCTCCTACCCCTCAAAGAGTATCCGCAATTGATTCACGGGCACTTTTTTTAGGAGGTTCGCGTTACGGGGGCTTGTGTAGATCCGAACTTTGGGAGATCCCTTTGGATAAAGCGCGCGATTCTTGATAAACGGAAAGGACTCTTTGTCCAGCGAGCAAAGCAGTGCACATTTTGCTGCCGCCAATAATGCAATGATGTGAGGGTCATTACACTTCGTACCTTTCACCTTTGCTGCTACTTCGGCCTCGATCGCATCCACGGCGGTTGTTGATATTTCGACAGCATATCCTGCGTCTCTCATGGTGCGAAGGAGTCTGGTTCTGCGATAGGACTGTATCAATTCATTCTTGAACTTCGTCCCACCGTAAACCATAAACCCGTCTCGTCGTTCTATCCAAGCTTTTACCAATGCAAATTCAGCGTGATGTTCATTTTGAACATCAAAGACACATGGGAAGGCGTTGACATCGATGACGATTGCCATATTGTTACAGCGACAAGAGTCGCATTTCCTCACGAACAAAAAAGTCTCGGAATGCCGATGGCTGCTCCGTCGGATATTGCCCCCTTTGAGAAATATCGATTGGTGTTATCTGATTTCCCGTCTGCGTACGAGAGAAGAACAGAACTTGACTGTGAGGCGCCTCTTCCGCACCATTCATTTCCAATCGATATCGGTCAATTAGAAAATCCGAATGCGTCTCAATCCAAAAAGTATGTTTTCGCTCAGCTGTCAAGAAGAAAAGTAATGAACCGAGCGCCGCTTGAGCGCGGGGATGTAGATGAACTTCGGGTTGTTGAACAGCAAACCGACGGCCCTCTTTGCGCGAGAGAAACTCAACGACCAACGGTAGAACTTGTGATACCCCATAGCCAACATTCTCAATATTGAATGATTGACCGCTAAGGCGAATCATCACCTCAAAGGGATTTCGTATTCCCTTTCCGAACGTATGGGTGGAGAGAATCTCAAAGAGGCCACTAGCCTCCCCAAACTCACGAAGTTTTTCGACAAATTTAGCGGATTTGAGCTGTTGCTTGAGCACGAAGGGAGCATGGTCGCCTTCGGGCGAGTAGTCGCGGATCAATCCATCGTATATACGACTTGGCTTTGTTCGTATTGGAGCTATCCAAGTGAGTGGGCGGCCAGAAAGAACTTCGAACTGGACTTCTCTCTCATCTGGCTGGTTTCCCGTTTGAAGCGAAGGGAGCAACGCTAGCGCGAACCCCAGTGGAAGACGGCCCTCGAGCTGCTTGGGAAATTTCTCAAAGTCGGCCGCTGTCTTTTCGAATGAGTCAACAGCTCGCCAGAACTCCGCGACCGCTGCGTCGTTGGAGTTTGGCTCTGCAACGTCTTCAACACGAAGATACTCTGTGATCCTCCGTGAAAATTTCAGGTGCGTATTTGTCTGTGACTTTCGTTGAATGAACTGCGCGAGCAATGGCGAGCCGCCGTCTTCCGCAAATCGGTAAACGTGAAATTGAAGCTTAGTCTTACGCGCACTAGTCTCTTCGATAGTAAGCATTCCAATATCGAAGAACGACTTATCTTCCGCCCAAGCTGACACTAGATCATTGAAGCCGGCCGGTGAGGCCTCATCACCAAACGAAAATCGTGGCTGGAAATGAAGATCGGGTTTGGATAAGAGCTTCAGCAGTGATAGGAACGAGCTCTTACCGGTGCTATTCTCCCCAACAAGGAAGTTGCACGCTCTTATCGGAACTAACGTGCGTGTAAAGCCGCGGATATTGTTTAAATAGATGTATTGCAATGCTGCTCCTATCCGGTGCTGAGATATTGCATGCCACCGCCGCTCGTGACACTAAAGTTCGCTGATCGCCCGTGGCCGCACAGCGATCAAGAAATGACTATTACCCCGTAGAATTGTAAGCGAATATCACAGCCGTGTCTGCTCAGCGATCTCTAGCGCATCATTGACTTCAAAGATCAAGCTATCGCATGGGTGCTTTCTAGCTTCGCATTACCAAGAGGCAATTGAACTGCTTTGAGATCGCCTTTGCACCTGAGGGAGCATAAGCCTTCCGAAGGACACTGAGATCTGGGGAGTGTCCGCTGTTGGCCGAAAGTAGCCATTTTACGGATCATTGGCAGCAATAGCCGCATCGATATGCCGGAATGAATGCCTAACGGACTTCAGGTTCTGATCAAGAAGTGGCCAGATGTCGCGCGCGCTCATGCCTGAGTAGCCTGCCCCCCATCTTTCCTGCAGTAGCCGCTTGACCTGAACCTGCAGGCGCTGCATTTTGTCATCCCGAGAGTTGGCCCGTTGGCCTTGGTAGCGACTGACGAGGGCCCGTACTTCGGCGTTGGCATTTTGATATAGCTGCTTCTGGTCGAGTCCGAAATCTTTGCTGGCCTGCGCTAGGCTGATTGCCTCGGGTGCTTCCAAGAGTTGCCGGAGCTTGGCGCGGATGACTGGCCAGTCAAGAAAGCGGGCCCTAATGCCCTTGCGTGGTGAGCTCTCTAGCGGTATGGATAACTGAGGGTCGATTTCTGGGAGCATCCAATTTTCCAGATCGCCGGCAAATAGGCGATCCAGCCCGCGGCCACCGCGTAGCGAGATGGCTAGCCAGGCCTGCAACGTGGGTATACCTCCTTTGTTGAACCAATGCTAGACGCCACTCTTTGATAAGCCCACTTCTTTGGCAAAAGCGGTGATACGGCCATGCGGTGTCTACCGGGCTATACCGTAGTGCAGGCATGTTTCATGTGTGCCGCCTGGCTGGTCGGATCTTAACGGCAGCGGTCAGGGGAAATCACTGGGCTGTGGGAAAGCATCTGAGAACCAGTGGCGGGTGGCGAAGTTAGCGCCCGGGGTGCGTGAGGCTGACGGGCGAGTCCGGCTCCATACCCGATGCAGAAGAAAAAATGGGTGGCGATGGGCCTGAAGGCAGATCCTGGCACTATGCGTGCGTAAGGATGGCTGGGCTCATCCTCACGACCCCAACGCAGGGATTTGAAAACGCTGAGTTCCTGTTTGGATGAGCCAAGGGGAAGTTTGCGTGAGCATCGCAATGCCAGTAACCCAGACGATTAAGTGAAGCTGGAGAATAGGATGTCTATGGGGGAGGGTTTCCTTCGTACGCTCTCATCTTTGCGGGGAAGCGCCGGGGGATGTTCAGGCCATATATAGAAAGCCTCTGCCAGCACGAGGGTTGGTATGCACAGCGCGACATCGGTTAATCTACCCATGTCTTGTAAGGAGTTGTAGCTTGAACGCCGAGAAATATTCACAGTTGGCCTCTTTCATTTGGTCCGTGGCCGACCTACTGCGCGGAGACTTTAAACAATCCCAATACGGGCGAATTATTCTGCCGTTCACGTTGCTGCGCCGTATGGAGTGCGTACTGACGCCGACTAAGGAAGCGGTGTTGCGGGCTGCCCGCGAGCACCAGAGCAAACCGGATGCTGTTAGGGAAAAGCTGCTGTTGCGTGTTGCAGGCCTTGAATTCTTCAACGCTTCACCGCTTACCTTGGCGACCTTGTCCGATACCCAGACGAGCGACGATCTGATGAGCTATGTACAGTCGTTCAGCACGGACGGTCGCGAGATTTTTGAACACTTCCATTTTGAGGATTTTGTTCAGCAGTTGACGTCAGCTGACTTGCTATACAAGGTAGTCCAGCGGTTTGCGGCCGTTGATCTTAGCCCGACCGCTGTTAGTAACTTCGGCATGGGTGTCATCTTTGAGGAATTGATCCGCAAGTTCGCCGAAAGCTCGAATGAAACGGCTGGGGAGCACTTTACGCCACGGGATATCGTTCATCTGACGACCTCGTTGGTAATGACGGGCCAAGATGACAAACTCAAGCCCAACAGTATTGTGACCATCTATGACCCCACGGCGGGCACGGGCGGTTTTTTGTCGGAAGGTGATGCCTATATCCAGTCGATTAGCGACAGCGTCACGGTGTCGTTGTTTGGCCAGGAGTTAAACCCCGAGTCTTACGCGATTTGCAAAGCCGATATGCTGATCAAGGGTCAAGAGGTCAGCCATATCAAGCTGGGTAACACCTTGTCCGACGACCAACTGGCGGACAGTACCTTTGACTTCATGCTGAGTAATCCACCATTTGGAGTCGAGTGGAAGAAAGTTCAAAAGCAGGTTTCCGATGAGCACACCTTTCGAGGATTTGACGGGCGCTTTGGCCCGGGCCTGCCCAGGGTGTCGGATGGATCGTTGCTGTTCCTGCTACACCTGGTCAGCAAAATGAGGGATCCGCGCGAAGGTGGCTCGCGCATTGGCATCATTCTGAACGGATCGCCGTTGTTTACAGGCGGTGCTGGCAGTGGTGAGTCTGAAATCCGGCGGTACCTGCTTCAGAACGATCTGGTAGAAGCGATCGTGGCGCTACCCACCGACATGTTCCACAACACCGGCATCGCCACCTATGTGTGGATACTGAGCAATAACAAGCCGGCACAGCGTAAAGGCAAGGTCCAACTGATCGACGGCACCCAGCATTTCAGCAAGATGCGCAAATCGCTGGGCAGCAAGCGTCAATACATTACCGACGAGCAGATTAACGACCTGGTGCGGCTGTATGGACGGTTTGAAGAAACGCCGCAGAGCAAGCTATTCGCGAACGAGGCCTTTGGATATCGGCGCATTACCGTCGAGCGGCCATTGCGACTTTCCTTCCAGGTGACAGAAGAACGAATTCAGGCAGTGCTTGAGGAGAAGGCGATCCAGAGGCTTCACGATGGCACCCAGGATTGCATGGCTCAGGCACTAAGATCCATGGACGGCAACGTCGTTTACAAAAATCGCGAGCAGTTCCGCAAAACTCTGAAGAAAGCACTAAGTGCGCATGATGCGCCGTCCGGTACGGCGGAAATGAAAGCGCTGCTCAGTACCTTAAGCGAACGGGATTGCGAAGCCGATATCTGCATGGCTAAAGGAGAGCCTGAGGCGGATCCAACCTTACGAGATTACGAAAATGTGCCTTTGGACGAGTCGATCTACGTCTACTTTGAACGCGAGGTAAAGCCTCACGTGCCGGGTGCCTGGATCGATGAGTCCAAGGTGGATGGACAGGATGGTGGCGTGGGTGTGGTGGGGTATGAGATTCCGTTTAACCGACACTTTTACGTGTTCACGCCGCCACGGCCGTTGGAGGATATTGACCGCGATCTGAAAGCCTGCACCGACAAAATCAAGCAGATGATTGAGGCATTGTCGGCATGAGTTTTTCCCTATATCCATCGTATAAAGATTCGGGAGTGGAATGGCTGGGGGAGGTGCCGGAGCATTGGAAGATAGGCCGACTGAAGAACATCGCCAAGATACGAAGTGGGCGAGACTATAAAGATGTAGAAACCGAAGATGAGGAGGCTATTCCCGTTATTGGATCCGGTGGACCATTCACATACGCGACAGAGCACTTATTTGATGGTGAATCGGTATTATTAGGAAGAAAGGGAACTGTTGATAACCCCTTATATATAAAGGGGAGATTTTGGACTGTTGATACGATGTTTTATACAGAAATCGATAGTCGGGCCGTTCCAAAATTTGTCTACTATTTAGCGACTGTCATTCCGTTTTCGTATTACTCGACAAGTACCGCATTGCCGAGTATGAGCCAGTTTGATCTAAGTAATCATCGGATAGTTTTCCCTGGGATGATAGAGCAGAAGCAAATCGCTCGGTTCCTTGGCCACGAAACCGCCAAAATCGATGCCCTAATCGAAGAGCAGCAACGGCTGATCGAACTCCTAAAGGAAAAGCGCCAAGCGGTGATTTCGCACGCCGTGACCAAGGGCTTGGATCCGAGCGTTCCGATGAAAGACTCCGGCGTAGAGTGGCTCGGGGAGGTGCCCGCGCACTGGGCCTTGGCGCCACTCAAATATCTTGCCGTACTGAATCCCAGGAAGTCCGGGTTTTCTGGTGATACTGGGCTTCTATGCAGCTTTGTGCCGATGGAGAAACTGAAAACAGGTGCTCTATTACTCGATGAAGACCGCCCTACTGAAGAGGTGTTCGGGGGCTACACATACTTCGAGAATGGTGACATATTGCAGGCCAAGGTCACGCCATGTTTTGAGAATAAGAACATTGCGTTAGCAAAGGGATTGACTAACGGGGTCGGATTCGGATCCAGCGAGATCAATGTAATCAGGCCTGGCCAAGAATTGGACGCTCAATATTTGTTTTACCGTATGCAAGAAGATGCCTACATGAGCATCTGCGCTTCAAGCATGATTGGTGCCGGAGGGTTGAAACGTGTGCCCACTGACGTGATCAACAATTTCGTGGTTGCGATCCCAGCGGTCGCCGAGCAATTAACTATTGCTAGTTATATTGATAGCTGTTTGGCTGATCTCGATGTATTGGCAGCAACAGCATTGGAGTCAGTGCGCTTATTGCAAGAGCGCCGCTCCGCCCTGATCTCGGCCGCAGTCACCGGAAAAATCGACGTCCGCGACTGGCACCCGCCTAAATCATTATCGTATGAACCCCATCCAGAAGATAAATCGTGCCTGGAGACCATATGACCCAAGGACGCAGCCTGCGCTTGTTCTTGGTAGATGGCACGCCCAACGGCCTGCTGACCGCCGAGATAATGAATTGGACGGGCCATGTACTTAGCGGCCCACGGACTAAACTCAGTGAGCTAGTGCAGCGCCCGGAATGCGGTCGCACCGGCGTTTACTTTCTGGTGGGAACAGACCCGGAAAACAGCCTTCGCCCATTGGTATATATCGGTGAAAGCGATGATGTGGCCACGCGACTAAAGCAACATAATCGTGCTGAAGGCAGTGGCGGCAAAGATTTCTGGGAAAAGGTTTGTCTGGTGACCAGTAAAGACCAAAACCTGACCAAATCCCACATCAAGTACCTGGAAAGTTTGTTGATCAAAAGTGCACAAGGCGTGGCGCGCTGCAAGCTGGTCAACGGAACCGCTCACGACTATGTGAATCTGCCCGAGCCGGATCGTGCCGACATGGCGTTTTTTCTGGAACAGATCCGGACCATCCTGCCGGTTTTGGGGTTGGACTTTCTACGCCCGTCTGCGCCGACTGCGCAGGATGGTCAAAGTCAGCCACACACTGCACCGGATGTGTCGCCACGCTTTACATTCAGTGTTCCCAAATATCACATTGTTGCTACCGCTCAGGAAATTGATGGCGAGTTTGTGGTTCTCACTGGATCAAAGGCCCGAGGAACCTGGGAGGGTGTTTCGGGCGGCTACCAAGGCCTATTCACACAATTGTGCGATGACGGCGTCCTCGTTGACGAGGGTGGTGGATTACGTCATTTTACCAGCGACTACGCGTTCTCAAGTCCAAGTGCCGCTGCCGCCATAGTCGCAGGTAGAAGTGCTAACGGCCGTATTTCTTGGGTAACGGAAGGTGGGGGTGTTACCTACGGTGCTTGGCAGGAACAATTGGTGAATGCGGCAAATCCGCCGCCTGAATTGGGGTTTGAGTCCGGTTTGGACTGAGCGTCCAACGCGTTGAATGCCGCCCATTCTGAATTCAGTATCTGGCGCCGCATGTAACGAAATGCAGGGATTGAAAGTATGGCTGACAGCAAAGAAGTGATATTCCAGCAGGACATCCTCAAGGCTTTGTCCTCACAAGACTGGCTGGTGGGTACCTCATCGGGCTATGACCGCGCCAATGCTGTCTATACGGAAGATTTACTGGCCTATTTCCAGAGCGCTTACCCCGACCGTTGGGAAAAATTCTGCAAAAACAATCCACAGGCCCCCGCCAAAACCTTGGTCCAGAAAACAGTTCGAGCCCTAGAGCAGGATGGCACACTGGATGTATTGCGCCATGGTTTTAAGGTACCGGGTGTCAAAATTGATCTGTGCAGCTTTAAGCCCGATCATGGTATGAATCCCGAAGCGCTGGCTCGCTACGGCGCCAACCGCCTGCGTGTCGTTCCCGAGGTGGCATATTCCCCGCACTTTCGCGAAGGCGATTACAACCCCCGGCTGGATCTGGTGCTCTTTGTAAACGGCATCCCGGTGGCCACGCTGGAGCTTAAAAGTGAGTTCAAGCAGTCGGTCGAAAACGCTAAGCGCCAGTACCGTAAGGATCGCCCGGTTAAAGATCCGCTTACGCGCAAGCCCGAGCCATTGTTAACGTTCAAGCGCGGCGCGCTGGTGCACTTTGCCGTCAGCCAGTACGAAGTAGCCATGACCACCAAACTGGCTGGCGATGCTACGTTCTTTCTGCCTTTTAACCTGGGTAGCGAAGAGGGCGGCGCAGGCAACCCCCTGCCACCCGATGAAAATAGCTATGCCACCAGCTACCTGTGGGAACGCCTCTTTCAGAAAGATGCCTGGCTGAAGGTGCTGGCGCGTTTCCTTCACCTGCAACAAACCAAGGTAGAGGATTTCCACGGCGCGACGAGCGTGCGCGAGTCGTTGATCTTCCCCCGTTACCATCAGTGGGATGTGGTCAATCAGCTGATTGATGCAACCCGCCAGGAGGGGGTCGGCCAGCGCTACCTGATCCAACATAGCGCCGGATCCGGTAAGTCGAACTCCATCGCTTGGGCGGCACATCAATTGGCTTCCCTTTACGATGGCGACGGGCAGCGCTTATTCAATTCCATCATCGTCGTGACAGATCGTACGGTGCTTGATGCGCAATTGCAGAACACCATTTATCAGTTCGAGCACGCGCAAGGCGTGGTCAGGCCCATTTCTAATGACATTGGCAACCAGAGCAAATCCAAGCAGTTGGCCGATGCGCTGGCCAAACAGACCCGCATCATTATTGTCACCATCCAGACTTTCCCTGCGCTGTTTGATGCGTTGGATAAGTACCCGAAGCTTGCCAGCGGGCGCTATGCTGTGATTGCGGACGAGGCGCACTCATCGCAGACTGGCTCGTCGGCCAATAAGCTCAAAGCCATTCTGGGTAGCGAGCGCCCTGAGGGTGAAGAGGTCAGCGCTGAAGAAATGCTGGATGCGGCGGTATCTGCACGTAGGCCCAATGACCGGATCAGCTATTACGCCTTTACCGCGACACCCAAGGCCAAAACGCTGGAATTGTTCGGCCGTCCACCCGATCCGTCGGTGGAGCGCAATGCCGATAACAAACCTGAGGCCTTTCATGTGTATTCCATGCGCCAGGCTATCGAGGAAGGGTTCATTCTGGATGTGCTGCAGAATTACACCACTTACAGCACCGCCTGGAAGCTTGCACATCCCGATGGGGTGGATGACGAGGTTGACACCAAGAAGGCCCGCACTAAGCTTGCCCGTTGGGTAAAGCTGCACCCCTACAACATTAGTCAGCGTGTTGAAATCATCGTCGAGCATTTTCGTGATCATGTTCGTCACTTGCTGGACGGCCAAGCCAAGGCCATGGTCGTGACCGGTAGCCGTCAGGAAGCGGTGCGCTATCAATTAGCGATGCTCGATTACGCCAAACGGCATGGCTACCAGGACGTGCATCCCCTGGTGGCGTTCTCGGGCACTGTGCTTCCTGACGATGTCATTCCTGAAGAGGTCAGCGAAACGAGTTCCTTGCTGAATGCAGGGCTAAATGGCCGGGATCTGGCGAAAGCGTTTGATACGCAGGATTTCAACGTCATGATCGCCGCCAATAAATACCAGACCGGTTTCGATCAGCCTAAGTTGTGCGCCATGTACGTGGACAAAAAGCTCGATGGCGTCGATTGTGTGCAGACCCTTTCTCGCCTGAACCGAATCTTTCCGGGGAAGGAAACCTTTATTCTGGATTTCTTCAACGACTCGCAAGATATCCTGAACTCCTTCCTGCCTTATTACAACAAGGCGGAGCTGGCTGACGTGTCAGATCCACAGATCGTATACGACCTGCAAAAGAAACTAGACGCAGAGGGTATCTACTATTGGCAGGAGGTCGCATCCTTCGCCGCGGCCTTCTTTGATCCCAAAGCCGCAGCCGCCAAACTCAGTTACTACTGCCTGCCGGCCAAAGAACGGTTTGCCAAGCGATATGCCTTTGCCGCCGATGCACGCAACACCGCCAAGCAAGCCGTGTCGATCGCCAAGAACAATGGTGACAAGGTCGGACTTCAAAAGGCCGAGCATGCCTTGAAGGAAGCTGGTGAGGCCGTCGATACGCTGGATCTGTTCAAGAAAAACCTAAAGAGCTTCGTGAAGCTTTATGAATTTCTATCGCAGATTGTCGATTATGAGGATCGTGAGCTTGAGCAACTGAACGTCTATGCCAAGCACTTGCATCCGCTATTACAAGTCAGCCGTCTGGACGACGAGGATGTCGATGTTTCCGAGCTGGAATTATCCCATTACCGGCTGACCAAACGGGCCGAGCATGTTCTGAAATTGAATGAAAATACCGGAGAGTATGGCCTGAAGCCTGGTAGCGACGTTGGTACCGGCAAACCACATGATCCTGAAAAGAAGCGGCTTTCAGAAATTATCGACGCTTTGAACGACCTGTTCGGTGCCGAGATCAGCGACGACGATCAGCTGCATTTTGCCAATGGTGTGGCCGCACGTATTAGCCGTGATGAAGAGGTTATGGCCCAAGTTGATGGTCATAGCGTCGAGCAGGTCATGCATGGCGTGTTTCCTAAGCGGATCGAGGACATTGTTCTGGATGCCATGACCGATAACGAAAAAATGGCGATGGAGATCCTGGGAAGCGAACGCAAGGGGCGGGATTTTGCGTTGTTGATTCTGAGGCTATTGGCCGGGTATGGAAAAAATGGTGCACAGACCTCGGCACATGACAAGGCTATCTAAATATCTGCACTCTGTTGCTGGTCATGGCTTCAACCCCTCTATATTTAAATAAAGTATGCCTCATATACAAGCTCAGCAGCTCCTTACCGAAGTTAGCTTCAAGGTAGCCACACTACATGACGCTAAGAAGCGGGTTTCCAGTCAACTGGCCCCCGATTTTCAAATCTTCGGCTTTCTACGTAACGACGAAATGGGCATTTCAGCCTGTCTGGCCAATTTATTGGATCCTCAAGGTAATCATGGGCAAGGTGCTATCTTTTTAAACCTGTTTCTCCATCAGATTGTGGGCACGCGCACCAGATTTATTGCCCCCGAGGACTGTACGGTCTCTACCGAGAAACAGGCTAATGGGCAACGTCGCCTGGATATACATCTTGCCTTTCAGAATGGCGTTATAGGCATAGAAAATAAACCGTGGGCATTGGATCAGAAAGACCAGCTCGAAGACTACGCCAATTACTTGCGAGGTCAGGCCGGTGAAAGACAATGGCTTTTGCTTTATTTCTCAAACCAGCCTCCCTCGATGGGCAGCATCGGCTCTCAGCGCTTGGCTAGCCTACAAAGCACGGATAACTACATCCAGGTTTCCTTTAGCCAAATAACAGATTGGTTGGACGCCTGTGCAGGAAAAGCGAAAGCCCTAACTGTGCGCGTATTTATAGAGCAGTTGGTCAAGTTCATCAATGCGGAAATTAACGGAATAGTTGATATGTCGGAATCCAAAGAAATAGAAAGCTCACTCCTGAGCGATTCTAAAAACTTGCAGGCGGCATTCCATGTTGCCAATGCCTTGGAACAGGTTAAAGGCGACCTGTTATCCGAATTTATTAATGATTTCAAAAGTAAGGTGCAGGCTGAAGGCTGGATTCCTGTTTGCAATGACAAATTAATCAACACTACCGCCTCGGCATACACGGGGTTCGGTATTAAGTTTGCAGCGGACGACGACAAACTGCTCTATTTCGAATTCAATAAGCCCAAGCTAAACGGTTTTTTTTGGGGAATTAGAAGGTCCACGGGTAACGTAAATAAAGATACACAAGTGTGGCAGGTTTTGAATGACGCTATGGCTAGAAAGTTCGGGGAAGGCAAGCAGTCGACATGGTGGCCATGGTATTCAGATTATCCTAATCAAGTGCTAGATCCTCAGCATAGGACAGAGCGGGGCATGATCCACTGGCAGACTAGTGGAAAGCCATGGCTCATGATTCAGTCGGGGGGGTTAGTCAGCAACATTATCTCTTTAGGCCGCGAGGTCCAAAATTTATTGCAAGGGGCCTCGATCGGGCTGTCGCCTGATAAGGCTCTTAGCGACTCACATTTAGCATGACAGTCGAACTGACACCACATCTTGTTCAACTCCAGGATGGTCATGCCAGAGCTACAAGCACGATTTAAGAAGGCTTACGCAACAACTGCGTTGCGTTTATATCGGGTCAGGATCCGACTTGATCACTGGCGGCTGCGCCATGGGCTGAAGCTTGCGATGATTGTCTTGCTGGTCGCCGTGCTTTTAAGCGTATTCGCGATGCCGTTCCTGCAGCAGGTGGCCGGTGATTATTTCAGTGACGGCGAGAGATTGGCTACGCTCAGGACCCTCCTTGGCGGCACAGGAGCGGCGCTGATCGGCGCTGCGGCTATCGCGTTCTCGCTCGTGGTTTTCGCCATGCAGATCAATGTCGAGCGCATGCCGCATGGTTTGTTCAGACGGCTGAGTTCGGACCGAAGGCTACTAGGTGCGTTTCTCGGGTCATTTCTGATGGCGCTAGTCGTCGGCGCGACGTCGCTAATTCCGGACGGAGGCTGGGCGATTCCAGCAATAGTGACGGCGATTTGGGGAATCGCCATGATCGTACTGCTGTTCCTCTATGCGTACAGGCGCGCGCTCCAACTCATCAATCCAATCGAGCAGCTTTTCATTATGTCGAGGGCGGTTCAACGGGATTTACGTAGATGGAACCGGTTGGCTGATAAAGCCGCAACCCTCCTGAGCGAAGAACCGCAACCGGGCGCCGTTGATGACGGCATGGAACTCGACTTCAACGCTTCCAAGGCCCATTTCTTTCAAGTCAACGCCCATTGGACCCAAACCGCTGGGCAAGCGATCCACTACGCCACTTCTTATGCGAAGCGCTTCGCGGAACAAGGCGACTACGAGGTCACGGAGCATGCGTTCGAGCGCATCATGCTGATCAATGCCACCTATTGCGCAGCGAAGCACGGCACCTTCGTTGGAAGTAACCCTCTCTACGAGATGCCGGGCACCACCGACGGCTTTATCAACCTCTCGCTAGAGCAACTTCGGCAGACGATGCAGACTGCGTTGGCGAAGGGTGACGAGCGACTGGCGGAAAGCACTCTGCGTGCCATTGGAGGACTCTATGGCGTGTATCTGAAGATCGAGTATCCGGGGCGCGACCGAAGCAAGCGCCACGCGCTACTTGCGGCCAGCTATATGGGATCGGCCGTCGAGTCCGTCATCCCGCACAACATGCCCGACCTGATGATGGAGGGCATCCGGCTGATGGGCCGTGCGTCGAGACTCGCGCTCGACCATACCAACCCGACCGAGATTGTTAGCACGGTACAGAGGATCGCCACTCTTTCCTATGTCGGCGTACTCAGGACAGATCATCAACCGGTCACGCTGATCGCATTCGAGCAGCTTGCCGATGTCACTTACGACCTCCTTACAAAAGGAAAGCACGATATCCGCTTTCCAGTCCGCCAGCTGCGCTCGGCCGTGACCGACGCTGCAAAGCGGTTTCTGGATACGCCTGAAACGCCGCTCGGATCCATACACCACAGTACGCTTGGTCCATACTTTTCGAGCACCAGTGTTTCTTCGCTCAGGGGAAGGCTCACATCGCTGGTCAACCAGTTATTGGAAGCACCCGTCGATAACACACGTGCGGGCGAGATCATTCACAACATTGAGACTTGGGCGGACCAGATCTACGATTCGCAGAAGGAGCTCCTCCTTCTTGCCGTACAGAAGCAATCCCACTTTTCCTACGATGTCATCACCTGGGCTATTGGAATTTCCGGACTGCTGAATGCCCTATCGAATGCGCCCGCATGCCCGCAACATTTGGAGGATAAGCTGAGAAAGCACGCTGTCTGGCTTGTTTCGACTCTGTCGTGGCTCCCGGAAGATAGGGGGTCAGTGATCTTCGCGGCAAACTATTCCTTCACAGAAAATCTCTTCGAAGCAGCTTCTGATGGATATCAACGGGAATGTTCCGAGTTCTATGACGCTTGCAAACGGCTTTTATTAGGATGGGCGCGGAAGGGCGGAAGGCATGAGACCGGCTGGGGAATTCTGGAAACGGCCGTCAACGGACTGGTCGCCCTTGCGATTCGTGAAGGAACCCCGGCTGCAGCGACTGTTCTGAAGACCGAGTTCCGCAAGATGCTGGCTGGTGAGGGGGCACCCCCACCGGATCTGCGGGTTAGCGGCGCGACCAGTCTAGTCAGAAGCGCCAATGAGTTTCGGCACCCCGATAGGATGACCCTTTCTAAAATCGAATATGCACTCGCACAGCTTGATCAAACGGCAGTTCGCACGCTGATACTCGAGATGGCAGAGATCCTGGGCCCCGAGCCACCGGCGCAACCACAGCCCGGCAATGGCGAACCTCAATAGAAAAAGACCGACTCAGCAGACTTCTGAACGGCGGTTCTTGAGATCTTGTTTCCTCGTCTGCTGGCGCAGTATTGTTTTGCGATCTGGCTTAGTGCTGTTGTTATGATTTGTCCATTGAAGTAGGAGTATTAATAAAAATCCTGCTTTAATGGACAAGAGCGATCAACGGCTATGATTCGCTTTTCTTGGGGTTATCGGTCATCCCATTGATAGCGACACGCGCGATTGCTTCATTTATTTCTTCAATGCTCAAATGAGCACCATTTGTTTTGTTTTCGAGCATGCTATGCAGCTGCTTAAAAGAATTCTTTGTTCGAAGAGCCTTTAGTTGGACTCGGCTGTGCGGTAACAACGTAAGTTCAATCTGCTCGCCAGGTGCTACACCTAGGTGATGCAAAACCTCTTTGCTTAAGGTCACTTGGCCCTCTGTTGTAATAATCGTAGTATTCATACTAGTGTGGTAAAGGACTGAGCAGATATCAGACTCTTCGTTAGCGAGCCCGGATACGTTCTTGCAATCGATCAAGAGCAGCTTGAACTGTTGTTTTAACTATCGGCGGTCTTGGGGTCAGCTCATCTTCCAAGCCTCGGGCAGCGGTTTTTGGCAAAATAATTACATCTAAACCCAGACGATCAGCTATTGCAAGCAGAGTTGTTACTTTGAAATCGGAATTGCCACTCAGTACATTTGTTAGCGTCTGTCGAGAAATGCCTACGTTTTTTCGTAGCGCTTCCTGTGTCGATTTTTGTTGCTTCACTTGCTGGCGCAGTATTGTTGCGATTTGGCTTAACGTTGTCATTATGAGGTTTGTCCATTAAAGTAGGATTAACGATAAAAATCCTACTTTAATGGACAGGGGTAGTCAATAGTCTCGATGCTGTCGCCGCGCGGTATATGGTGAAAGGCAAAGATAGCTTCTATTTACGGTGTATGTTTTTTGGCCAATTTATGCTTGATTTTGTGACGATTGGCCAAGATATGCTTTATCGGGGTTTGTTTACGGGTTGTTTTCGTCCGAACAAGCAGCTTTTCGAAGGGAATTTGGCCAGTTTATGCTTTATTGCTGGTCAATTTATCGTTAACGGCACATGCGTCACAGCGCCTGGCAATTCCAGCGGTGCCGCTTTATTCAGTAAGAGCCTGCACGAAGGCACGGCTCGCAAGACGCGCACTGCTCAGCAAACATTCCGAACTCTGCCCCAGTCGCGCCTTCGCCGACAAGCCCAGCATCACCGTACTGACATACTCCGTCAAAGCCTCAGCCTCCGCGGGATGTCTCTCCGCAATGTAATCACGAATCCTCCGTTCCGCCGCCGCATGCGCTGCACGAGCGGACGTACGAGCTTCCACATCATCGCTGCCGCAACCTTCCAGCACGATGCACCCAGGCGTGGCGGGATCGGCAGCATAGCGTCTGGCTGCATCCTCGAGTACTGCTGCGAGCGCTTCCGACACTGAGCGGTCAGAACGAAGCAAGTCGGCAAGCGGCACGGCACCGTGGTCGCCATATCGCTGGATCACACGACTGAAAAGCCCTGCTTTGCTGCCGAAGGCGCTGTAGAAGCTGGGTGTTTTGATGCCGAGCGCGTCAGTGACGTCGGCCACGGTGACATCGTCGTATCCGCGGCTATGAAATAGGCCCTGGGCGATCGCGACTGCGTGCTCAGGATCGAACTGTCGAGGACGTCCTCGTAATCTTTTTAATTCTTTAGTCATTACTATAAAATATTTAGAAATGGTCGCTGGGTCAGTTATTGTAGCGCTTCCTACATTATTTATTGCAAGGTATTTTCATGGAATCGTTTAAAGGAAAATCAGTTCTGGTGTTGGGCGGCAGCCGGGGCATCGGTGCAGCGATCGTACGTCGCTTTGTCGCCGACGGCGCTAAGGTCGCATTTACCTATGCTGGCTCGCCCGCGGCGGCGGAACAATTGGCCGCCGAGACTGGTAGCACAGCTATTCTTGCCGACAGCGCGGATCGGGATGCTGTGATCGCGGTGGTGGCTGAAAGCGGGCCTCTGGATGTGCTGGTGGTTAATGCCGGCATCGCGATCTTCGGGGACGCGCTTGATCTCGACCCAGACGCCGTCGATCGGTTGTTCCAAATCAACGTTCATGCGCCTTACCACGCCAGTGTGGAGGCGGCGCGTCGTATGCCCGAAGGCGGCCGCATCATCGCGATAGGGTCCGTCAACGGCGACCGCATGCCGGTCGCGGGCATGGCTGCCTACGCACTCAGCAAATCAGCCTTGCAGGGCTTGGCCCGAGGCTTGGCGCGCGATTTTGGTCCCCGTGGCATCACGGTGAATGTCGTGCAGCCCGGTCCAATCGACACGGACGCGAACCCGGCCGACGGCCCGATGAAGGATCTATTGCATGGTTTCATGGCCATCAAACGCCATGGCCGGCCCGATGAGGTGGCTGGGATGGTGGCTTGGCTGGCAGGGCCGGAAGCGGGTTTTGTGACGGGCGCGATGCACACGATAGACGGTGCTTTTGGAGCCTGACTAACTTATGGCACTATGGAAACACGAATGTTCACGGAGGCGGAAATGACTGACAAACCTGCAGTTCAAACTTCATACGAAGATGAAGGCCACAAAGCCCGCTTTGTCGCCCGTATCGATGGCGTCGACGAAGAGGGCGAGCTGACCATTTCGAATGGTGTCTGATGTGCTGGTGATCGCAGATCACACCTTCGCCCCGGACGCGCTTCGCGGTACAGGCGCGGCGTTGGCGTTGGTCAATGCCCTGATAACGGATGCGCGCGCCAAGGGTTATCGCATCGTGCCGCTATGCCCCTATGTGCGGGCGCAGTCGAAGAAGCATCCCGAGTGGTCTGATGTCATTCAAAATTAAACGGTCTTAACGGTACGCGTCTTGATCAGCGGCAAGCGCCACGGCTTTCTGCTGCTCCAGAAGCTTACGCCGCTTTGTCAGCGCCTGACTGATTGATGCATAAGCCGTGCTGCCTAATGCCAAACGCAAGGGCGGGCTCGGTGCATCGGCTGCCACTATCATGGCATCGACTGTTCTGGCGGCATCGCCCTTGATGGCAAAGGCACCAGAGGCTACCGCGCGCAGTACGTCGCCGGCCGGGGTATCTTCATAGCACGCCATAGTCTGTGCGCGATCCAGTCCGGCGGCGAAATTGGTGCCGGTCGGACCTGGTTCGACGATCAAGAAATCTATGCCGAAGGGCGCCACCTCTTGGGCGACTGATTCGACAAAGCCCTCGATCCCCCATTTGGTGGCATGGTAGAGGCTGAAGTTCGGATAGGCGATCTGGCCCCCTTCCGAGGAAACCTGCACAATGCGGCCACCACCTTGCGCTCGCAAGTGAGGCAAGACAGCGCGTATCAGTTGAATGGAGCCGACCAGGTTCGTCGCGATCTGCCGTTCAATCTGCATGTCACTTGCTTCTTCAGCCGCGCCGAACAGCCCGTATCCCGCGTTGCTGACCACTATATCGATACGCCCCACACGTTGGAAAGCCTCTGCGACTACGGCTCTTATCGCCTGCGTATCCGTGACGTCGAGCGCCAGGGCGTGCAGCTTATCGCCATATTGTGCGGCCAGCGTCTGCAGAGCCTCCGGCCGCCGCAGCGTAGCCACTACCCGATCGCCGCGCTCCAGCAAGCGTTCAGTCAGAAGGCGGCCAAGGCCCGTTGAAGTTCCAGTAATAAACCAGGTCTTAGTCATGTTGTGTATCCGAAAAGAAAACGATTCAGTACATGGTATGGGATCGGTATTGTTATTAGAATGACCAATAAATCGCATGAAGAGTTGAAATGAAATCACCAATCGATTCGCCATCGCTAAAAGATCTCAAGGCGTTTATGGCCGTCGCTGAACAGCGGAGCTTCCGACGCGCGGCTGAGCTGCTGGGCGTTACGCGATCGTCGCTCAGCCATACCGTGCGCGGTTTGGAAGAAAGGCTAGGCACGCGACTGCTGCATCGAACCACACGTAGCGTGTCCCTGACCGCAACAGGCGAGCAGTTTCTCGCTCGCTTGGACCCCTTGTTGGGCAATCTAGGTCAGTTGCTCGAGGAGGTTGCCGATGCCCATGGTCGACCGACAGGCACGTTGAAGATCAATGGCAGCGAGGCGGGCATCCGCTTCTTGCTCGAGACCCTGGTGCCGGAATTCCTTGCGCGTTATCCCGGGGTAGAGCTGGACCTAGTCGCACAAGGGCAACTTGTGGATATCGTCGAGCACGGATTCGACGCGGGCATTAGGCTGGGCGAGGCATTGCCCAAGGATATGGTGGCCGTTCGCTTGGGTCCCGATATGCGTTTCCTGGCTGTCGCGTCCCCGAGCTACCTGGCTGCTAACCCGGCCCCTGCGACGCCCGATGAGCTCGCCAAGCATCGGTGCATCCGGCAACGTCTTCCTAGCGGTAAGCGATATCGGTGGGAGTTCTGTAAACGGGGGCAGGAGCTGGCCTTGGATGTGCCAGGAGTGCTGACTTTGGACAACAGCCAGTTGATGGTGGAGGCGGCGGTGTCCGGTTTGGGCATCGCCTATGTGCCGGAGGTCTATGCCCGTCCATTCATTGACGCCGGCAGTTTAATTGTTGTGCTGGAGGATTGGTGCCCTTCTATTCCGGGCCTGCATCTTTACTTTCCCAACAATCGCCATGTGCCAGTGGGTCTCCGGGCATTTATCAATATGGCCAAGGCGCAGCTCTCGCAAGACGCGGACCACAAGGCAAGCCGCCCGGTATCATAGGTGCATACTCCATCCATCAACACATTGGGAGCTATGACCATGAAAGCTTACGAACTACACGCCGCTAAAGACGGCCTCTCACTTACCCTGAACGACAAGCGTGCCCAGCCCGAGCCCGGGCATGGCGAGGTGCTGATACGCGTCCATGCTGTATCGCTGAACTTCCGAGACCTCCTGATCGCGGATGGCAGTTATGGCAGGGGCACCAAAGCCGATGTCATTCCTGTGTCGGATGGCGCGGGTGAAATCAGTGCAGTGGGTCCTGGGGTCACATCCCTGCAGGTTGGCGACCGGGTCACCGGTGCATTCTTTCCTGACTGGACAGCCGGCGACGTCACCGAAGCGGCAGTAGCATCATCGCTCGGCGGGTCGGTGGATGGCATGCTGGCGCAGTATGTGGTGCTGCCCGAGCGTGCTGCACTGAAGTTTGCCGACCACCTGAGCTACGAAGAGGCCGCTACGCTGCCATGTGCCGCGCTTACCGCCTGGCAGGCTTTAGTAGACATTGGCAGAATTAATGCAGGGCATACGGTTTTGCTTCAGGGCACGGGCGGCGTCTCGATATTTGCGTTGCAGTTCGCCCATGCCATGGGCGCCACGGTTATTCAGACTTCCAGCAGCAACGACAAACTGGAGCGTGTGCGGCAGATGGGCGCCCACCACACGATCAACTATCGGGACACACCAGAATGGTCGCAAGAAGTCAGGCGTCTGACCGGCGACCGCGGTGTCGATCTAGTCGTCGAAGTCGGCGGCGCCGGAACACTCGAGCAATCCCTGCAGGCTGTCCGCGTGGGCGGGACGGTTGCGACCATCGGCCTGGTGTCAGGGGTGGGAGAGATCAACCCATTACCATTGATCTCGCGAGCCATACGGCTGAATGGCGTTTATGTTGGCAGTCACGCTATGTTTGGCGCGATGAATAAAGCTATCTCAGCTCATCAGATCAAACCCGTCATCGACCGTGTGTTCAGTTTTGAGCAGGCGGCGGATGCCTATGCATGGCTGCGCAGCGGCTCCCATTTTGGCAAGGTTGTCATTACTGTTCCCAAATGACATCCACGCTTCAATACGGTAAAAATAAGGACGCGCGATGGCTTAGATCGATACCGCGTCCACGTTATACGTAAACAGCCATTCGTAGCGCTCTTTAGTGCGTTCTTCGCTCCACTCTTGCTCCACATACTGCGCCGCGCCTTCCGCGTGTGCAAGGGCGGGGTTGTGGAACCGGCGTGCATTTTCGGCCGACCCGGTAACCACCCGCGAAGCGCGTTCCACTCGTGCGGCTTCATACCGTTGCAGTCGCTCGGCGATGGGCGCGTCGATCTCGTCCAGACACCGCGCCAGGATATAGCCATCTTCGATGGCCATGGCGGCACCCGAGGCCAGCATGGGTAAGGTGGGGTGGCAGGCATCGCCCAGCAAAGTGATGCGGCCCACTGACCATTGTCGCAATGGTTCGCGCAACATCAAGGCCCATTTGAATGGAGTATCCAGCGACTTGATCAGCGTTTGTACGTCATCATGCCAGCCGGCGAAATCGTTGGCGCATTCTTCCACCGTACCCGCATCGGTCCACGACTCTTGCTGCCAGTCGTCGCGCTCCAGGATGCCCACGAAGTTGACCAGTTGGCCTTTGCGCAGTGGGTAGTGAATGACATGGGCTCCCGGCCCGACCCAGTTCACACCGTAAGGCGCGCGCAGATGCTCGGGCAAGCGCTCGGCGGGGATGACGCCACGCCAGGCCAACGTGCCAGAGAAAGTGGCCTTGCCTTGGCCGAACAACATGGACCGCACCTTGGAGTGCACACCATCCGCGCCAATCAGCAAATCGGCCTTGCGGGTTTGTCCGTCCTGCAAGGTGGCACTTACGCCATCTTCGGTCTGATCCACGCGCACGACTTTAGCGTTCAGTTCGATCGCATGAGGGTCCAATCGCCGTACAGCTTCAGCCAGCACGCGATGCAGGTCAGCGCGATAGATCGTGAAGTAGGGATAGCCGTAGCGCTCAACCGATTGCCCGCCCAGGTCGAACAGCGGCCAGGCTTGGCCAGTGCTCCATAAACGTATCCGTTTGCCGGCGGCCGGCGCCGCTACCTGCAACAGCTCTTGCTCCAGGCCCAATTGGTACAGGACACGATTGGCATTGGCACTTAACTGAATGCCGGCGCCTACTTCGCCCAATTGTGAGGCTTGCTCCAGAACGCGCACGGCATAACCGCGCCGCAACAAGGCCAATGCAGCCGTCAGGCCGCCCAGGCCTGCGCCTGCGATGAGTACAGAAGGTTTCTTTGACATGGTTCTATTCGTGATTAAGTGAGAGGCCCAGGCTTGCACGGCGCCTTAACCAAACGCTGGCCCGATAGCGCGGGTCGCGATAGGTCTCGTACAGGGCGTCGCAAATGGCCAGTATGCGTTCGGCCCCAAGTCGATCGCCCATATCGAGCGGACCGGCGGGGTAGCCCAAGGCAATGCGGGCCGCCAAGTTGATGTCTTCGGGCGAACCTATACCTTGTTGTGCAATGTCGCAGCCTATGGAGACGATCTGCGCGACGATACGCTGCGAGACGAAGCCGGGGCTGTCGTTGATGCAAGACACCTCCAGGCCACTACGTTCGAAAAGGGCGCGTGCCGCCGCCATGGCATCGGGACGGGTGGCGGGTGTACGCATCAGTTCGACATGGTTGTCCAGGCCGAACAAGGCATTGACCGCTACGCTGCGTGCCGGATCCAGGTCTAGCGCCAGGCAGGTGCTGGTCGCGTCCGCACCGATGGGGGTGGTCAGAATGAGGGCATCGCTGGATGGCCGTCCGCCATGCTCGAGCAGCACGGAAAGCGGCGCCAGCTGCTCGGCTACCGATCGCGCCAAATCAGCGTGCTCGGGGCTGATCCAGACAGGCATGGCGGCAATGTCTACATCCCGAGTCGGGCAGGCGGCTGCGCCTGATGTCTCCGACGCGATGATGCCGGATGGAGGAGGCAAGGTCGCCTTGTCTTCATAAACATAGAAGCCTTTGCCTGACTTTTGGCCCAGCAGCCCCGCCGCCACACGTTGGCCCAATATGGGATGCAAACGAAACCGTGCTTCTTCGTAGTACTGATGGTAGAGCGACTCCATCACCGTTTGGGCGACGTCCAGGCCGATCAAGTCTGCCAGCTCGAACGGCCCCATGCGAAAGCCGGCGACGCTCTTCATGATGCGGTCTATGGTGTGCGCATCGGCAATCTCTTCCGACAGAATACGCAACCCTTCAGGGATGAAAGCCCGGCCGGCGTGGTTCACCACAAAGCCGGGCATGTCTTTGGCGCGCACGCTCTTGTGGCCTAAGGTCAAAGTCAGCGCCATCAGGGTATCGACGGCCACGGCGTCAGTCAGCGCACCCTGGACGACCTCAGCCAGCTTCATGCGTGGCACGGGATTAAAAAAGTGCCAGCCCACCACGCGTCCCGGAAGTCGACACGCCGATTGAACGGCAGTAACCGATAGGGAGGACGTATTCGTGGCCAGCAAGGTGCTCTCGGACACAATATCTTCCAGATCGACAAACAGCTGTTGCTTGATCTGCAGATCTTCAACGATGGCCTCGACGACCACATCGCAGTCCGCCAGGGCTGCAAGGCGGTCGACGGCTGTCAGACGAGTCTGGGCGCGCTGCATGGCTGTGGTATCCATACGCCCCTTGATCACATCCTTGCCCCATGTAGACATGATGCTGTCCATGGCGTTTTTCAGGGCAGCGGCGTCCTTGTCGAACAGCCGCACATGAAGCCCCGCCTGCGCTGCCAGTTGCGCTATGCCGCGTCCCATCGTGCCGACCCCGATCACACCGACTATTTCCACTGAGGAGACATTGCCTGCACTCATGTCAGACCACCTCGGGCAAAGCCAGGATCGCTGTCGATTGGCTGCATGCGGCCACGCCACCATTGCCATGCACAAGTGCGGTTTTCGCTCCTTTTACCTGGCGCGACCCGCCTTGGCCGCGCAGTTGGCGCACGGCCTCGACGACGGCAAACGCTCCATACATGTTGGGATGCACACAAGACAAACCGCCACCGTTGGTGTTGACCGGCAAACGCCCACCCGGCGCAATGGCGCCGTCTTCCACAAAATGGCCGCCTTCGCCTTTTTGGCAGAAGCCCAGGTCTTCCAGGAAGAGCAGGGTGTTGATGGTGAAGGCGTCGTACAGTTGCACCATGTCGATCTCGGATGGGGTCAAGCCTGCCGCATGCAGGGCGCGCGGCCCGGATTCGGCTGCAGGCGTTACCGTCAGGTCGTCCATGCCGGATACCTGCCGATGCCAGACGGCCGTTTCGCACGACAGCAGATGTACGGGTACATGGGGCATGGATGTCGCCCTGTTTGCGCGCACCATGACAAAGGCCGCAGCGCCGTCCGTGACGAGACAGCAGTCGTGCAAAGTGAAGGGGTCGCTGATCATAGGCGCCTGCAGTACCTGCTCTACGGTCAATGGGTCGCGAGCGAACGCCTCGGGATTAAGCTGCGCCCACTGGCGTGCCGCCACTGCGACCTCGGCAAGATGGCGGCGCGTCGTGCCATATTCGTGCATATGACGCGCGGCCATCAGGGCATAGGCTGAAGGCGGAATGAATGGGCGATAAGGGCTTTCAAAGGGAAAGGGGTCGAGCAGCGTGCGTGCTTTCAAGCGTTCACGTCGCGGCATCGGCGTGCTGCGCTGCGCGCTGCCGTAGCAAACCAGAACGGCGTCGCAGTCGCCCGCCAGTAAGGCGCGTGCTGCCGGCTGCATATGGGCCACAAAGGCCGCGCCGCCAATATTGGTGCCCTCCGTGAACCGCGGTTTCAGCCCGAGGTGCTCAACGACGTTCAAAGGCCACATGGCGGCGTTAAGGTTGGCTGTAGTCAGGCCGTCTATGTCGCTCATGCGCAAGCCGGCGTCCGACACGGCGGCATGGGCGGCCTGTTCCAGCAATTCCATATCGGTGAACCCGGGCGATACGCCGCAGCCAGCCGTGCCCACTCCCACAATGGCAACCTGGCCTCGTAGATCGTGCGCCATCATGCCTCCTTGGCTACGGGATGGAACACGATACGCGCCTCGTCCCCGCTGCCTTCGATCTCTGCCCGGACCGGCATGCCGATATAGACATCGCCGGGATCGGGGCACGTGACGCTGCTCATCATGCGGACACCATCCGTCAGGTCAATCAGAGCGACGTTATAGGGTTGTTGAGGATCAAGCCGAACTACCGTCGTCGAATACACCGTGCCGGTCGGGCGCGGCGCCACCCATTCCAGCTTTGCGCTCTCGCAGGCGGGGCAATACTGGCGCGGTGGAAAAACGTGCCGGCTGCATTCTGTACAACGCTGTATGCGCCAGGTGCCTTGCGCCAGTCCCTTCAGGTAGGTGGCTTCCGGCCCAGGTGCTAACTGTTTGGATGGGATGGGGCTCATGTGGTCTCCGCTTGAAGTAAAGACATCTTAGCGGAGGCCGGCCAAATTTAATTGTCTAAAACAACAACACTGAATTCCATTTATGGAACTCTAGGGTATCGCCGCTGCTTCGCCTTCGGAAAGACGGGTGGCGATAAAATCCAGAAACAAACGTACTTTCCGGGGGATGCCTTCGCGGGCCAGCACCATCGCCGTAGCTTGCACTGTCGGCCATTTCCATTGCGGCAGCAAACGCACCAAGGCACCTGATTCCAGATATCTGGCTGCCATCACATCGGGTAGTAGCGCCAAGCCCGCTCCGCCCGTAACGAGTTCACGCGCCAGACGCATGCTGTTGACGACGATGCGCGGGTTGGGTGTAACGACTCGTCGATTGGCCTCATGGCGGATCGACCAGGTGCGTTCGCGTTGCTGCAGGTCGGTGATTACGAAGTCGTGATCCATCAAGTCGTCGACCCCTTGCGGGGTGCCGCGGCGGGACAAGTAAGCGGCGCTGGCGTACAGGCCGCGTGTCAGCGTGGCCAGTCGCCGGTAGGTCAGGCGCGATTCTTTCAGATTGCCGAACTGAATGGTGATGTCGTACGAGGTATCCATTAAATCAACCATATGCGTGTGCACGTCTATCACCAGCATGACCTCGGGGTATTGGACAGCAAAGTCAGAGATGGCCTTGCCTAGCCAAGCCGACCCGAACTCGCTGGGCATGCTCACCCGAAGGGTGCCATGCACGCCAGCACGGCTTTGCTCTGTAGCTTCGCCGAGTTCTTTGACGTCCTGAGCAATACGCTGGCAACGCTCGAAAACGTCGCGACCGATATCGGTGGGGACGACCTTGCGCGTATTGCGCTTCAGAAGCAGGGTGCCCAGCTCGTTCTCCAGCTTGGCGACCTGGCGGCTGATGGTTGATTTGGCCAGGCCAGTGTTCTCGCTGGCGCGCGTCATGCTGCCGGCGGAAATGACCTCATGAAATAGCATCAATGCGTCAAGATTAGGTTTCATATTTAGTCGGCGTTCTGAAAAGGGAACAATGTTTTGCCATTATGGGCCTATCTATCTTAAAGACGCAAACCTAACATGTACCGCAAGCGGCCATATTCCGCAAAGACGACTGACCATGAACTCAAGCACCACACCACACTACTGGCCTCACTACTTACCGCGCACACTGGTAAAGCCGCAAACTACGCTGGACGTCAACCTGGACGTCTCGGCCCTGCGTTTTGGCGACCAAGTCGCTATCGGCTTCTTTGGGCGCGACTTCAGTTATCGCGAACTGAAAGCGCTGGCGGAACGCTTTGCAAGCTGGCTGCGTACCGAACAGAACCTGCAAGCAGGCGAGCGGGTGGCCCTTTATATGCAGAACTGCCCCCAGTGGATCATTGCCTACTATGGGGTGCTGAAGGCTGGCGGTGTCGTGGTGCCTGTCAACCCCATGAATCGGGCCAAAGAGTTAAAAGGCCAATTACTTGATAGCGGCGCCAGCGTCATCGTATGCATGCAAGACCTGGCCGGCCAGGCGATCGAAGCCGCTGCCGATACCCAGGTCAAAGCCATCGTATCCACGGCTTATGCGGACGCTTTGCCGGAAGACGACACATTCGGTCTGCCGGACTGGATGCTGGCGCCCGTCCAAGTGCCTTCGGGCTGCATAGGCTGGCAAGACACGTTAACGGACCGTGCTTATCAACCCGTCGACCGCAAGCCGGACGACCTGGCCTTGCTTAATTTCACTTCAGGATCTTCGGGCGCCCCTAAAGGTTGCATGCATACTCACCAGACCTTCATGCATACGACAGTAGGCTTGTCCACTTGGCACGGTCATGCACCAGGCACCGTCTTTCTTGGGGTCGCGCCCATGTATCAGGTGGCCGGCCTGGTCGTGGGGGTGAACTGCGCGATTTATGTCGGTGGCACCGTCGTACCGTTGCCGCGTTGGGATCGCAAGCTGGCCGCCAAGCTCATCCAGCACTACAAAATACGCTTTGCCGGGATCGCCCCTACTGCCATCATCGACCTGCTGGCCTTGCCCGAGCTCGATCAATACGACCTTGGCAGCCTGAAGCGGGTTAGCTTCGGGGGCGCGAGCATGCCCGAAAGTGTTTGGCAGCGCATGCAGGAACGGCTGGGCTTGTCGTTTATCGAGGCCTACGGCCTGACCGAAACGGCTGCCACCACGCATATCAATCCGGTGGATCGACCCAAGCGTCAATGTCTGGGCGTGCCGTACTTTGACACCGAATCGCTGATCATCGATCCCGAGACCTTGCAGCCACTGCCTATCGGCGAGCAGGGCGAGATCGTCATGCGCGGCCCGCAAATTTTCAAGGGCTACTGGAACCGCCCTGAAGACACCGCTGCAGCCTTTGTTGAAGTTGACGGCAAGGCTTGGTTTCGCAGTGGGGACATGGGTTATGTCGACGACGAAGGCTATTTCTTCATGACCGACAGGCTCAAACGCATGATCAATGCTTCGGGCTTCAAGGTCTGGCCGGCAGAGGTCGAAAGCACGCTGTATGGCCATCCTGCGATCCATGAAGTCTGCGTCATCGGTGCCACCGATACGTATCGCGGGGAAACGGTCAAGGCGGTGGTTGTGTTGCGTGAAGAGGCTCGCGGCAAGGTCACTGAGCAACAGATTATTGATTGGGCTCGCGAACGAATGGCGGCTTACAAATACCCAAGAGTCGTGAAGTTCGCCCTTGGTCTGCCCAAGTCGCCCGTGGGCAAGGTGCTGTGGCGAGAGCTACAAGACCTTGAGAACGCTGTCGGTCAGAACCACGGAGAAGCACAATGAATACCACAGCGATCGAAGACACTACAGCATACGTGGACGAACAGAGCTTCCAAGAATACTTGCACGGCATCAGGCGCTTTGTTCACGAGTCCTTGATACCTCGTGAGACGCAGCTCGAAGAGGGCAATGCCTTGCCAGCCGGCATCATGGACGAAATGCGCGATCTGGGTATTTTCGGCATGTCGATCGCGCCGGAGTACGGCGGCTTGGGCTTGACCATGTTGCAAGAAGTGCGCATGCATGCCGCTCTTTCCGAGGCCGCTCAGGGCTTTCGCTACGCCTACGGCACTAACGTGGGCATAGGTTCGCGTGCACTTACGCTGGACGGTACGCAGGCGCAACGCGACTTGTGGCTCCCGCGTATCGCTACGGGCGAAATCATGACGGCATTCTGCGCGACCGAACCGGATGCTGGTTCTGACCTGAACAGCATCAAGACCCGCGCCGTTAAGGACGCTGACGATTACATCGTCAGTGGCACCAAGCGCTTCATCACCAATGCCGATACGGCGGACCTGTTTACTGTATTGGTGCGCACGGGCGACAGCGACGGCCCCGAGGCGATCTCAGCCCTGCTGATCGAACGGGAACACGCCGGCATCGAAGTGGGCAAGCCCGAGAAAAAGCTGGGACAGCATGGCGGCAGCATCTGCGACGTGATGTTTGACCAGGTACGCGTGCCGGCACGCAATCTGATTGGCGGCGCGGAGGGCAAGGGCCTGCTGATCGCCAAGCGCACCCTGAGTGCGGGCCGCCTTTCGGTTGCGGCGAACTCATTGGGCCAAATGCGCCGCGCCATTGATGTCGCCGCACTGTACGCGAGCGAACGTCAGCAATTTGGCAAACCCATCTCGCAGTTCCAGTTGGTGCAGGCGCTGCTGGCCGATTCCGAAACCGATTGGTTTGCCTCTCATAGTGCCGTCCTTGAGGCGGCACGGCAGTACGACAGTGGCACGGGCGCCGCCCGCAGCGCCGCTTGCGCCAAGTACTTCGCGTCCGAAGCGCTGGGTCGGGTTGCCGACCGCTGCCTGCAGGTGCTGGGCGGAGCCGGCTATATCGCCGATTACCCGCTGGAGCGTATTTTCCGCGACGCTCGCGTCTCGCGCATCTACGAAGGCACCAGCCAGATTATGCAGTTGGTCATCGCACGCGATCTGCTGCGCGAGTACCGAAACAAATAAGCCGAAGAAAACCACGAGATCCCCATGACAGAGAACCATCTGCTACTGACCGAAACGCACGACACTGTACTGGTAGTGAGGCTGAACCGGGCTGCCAAGCGCAATGCCATCAACGACGATTTGTTGAGTGCCCTGGAACACCAGTTCAGCCATCTGCCCGAAGGCATACGCGCCGTCGTTCTGGCCGCAGAAGGCGATCACTTCTGCGCCGGTCTGGATTTGGCGGAGCGCTTGAGCAAGCCGCGGCGAACCGCCCTGGACACGGTCAAACACTCACGCCGCTGGCACCGTTGTTTTGAGCAAATACAGTTCGGAGAGGTGCCGGTAATCAGCGCCTTGAAGGGTGCGGTGGTGGGGGGCGGCCTGGAACTGGCGGCTGCCACGCACATACGGGTTGCCGATGCCAGCACCTTCTTCCAACTGCCCGAGGGCCAGCACGGCATCTTCGTAGGCGGTGGCGCATCGGTACGGGTACCTCGCATTATTGGTGCCCATCGCATGGTCGAAATGATGTTGTCGGGCCGCAAGATCGATGTCACGGAAGGGCATGCGCTGGGCCTGTGCCACTACGTCACCGATGCGGGCGGAGCTTTCGACCAAGCCATGTTGCTGGCTACCAAAATAGCTGGCAATGCCCAGATTTCAAACTACGCAATTATTAATGCCATCAGCCGCATCAGCGACATGTCGATGGCAGAAGGTTTCTTCACCGAGTCGGTTGTGGCTTCTATGTCACGCAGTTCATCCGAAGCAGACGACCGCATCGCCAATTTCTTTGAAAAGAAAGGGAACGCCGCGCGTTCCCAATGATTAACGCCTTATCTTGAATTCAGGAGACAACATGAACTTGCTTAGAAAAACTCTAATAGCTCTGGCGGCCGCCCCCTTGATCGCGAGCAGTGCTATTGCAGGCAGCTATCCAGATCGTCCGGTGAACCTTGTGGTGCCATTCGCCGCAGGCGGACCCACGGATACTATCGCACGTATCGTGGCGAGCTCTTTTGAGGCGCAATCGGGTCAGCCGTTTGTCGTTGAAAACCGGGGCGGTGCGGGTTCCACCATAGGGACCGCCCACGTTGCCACCAGCAATCCGGACGGCTACAAGTTGTTGTGGGGCAGTTCCAGCGCCATGGTCATCGCGCCGCACCTGTACACCACACTGCAATACGATCCTTTGACGTCCTTCGAGCGCATCGGTATGGTCGCAGCCACGCCGTATGTCTTGCTGGTCAACGCGGATTCTCCCTACAAGACCTACGACGAATTGGTGCAAGCAGCCAAGAAGGATAAGGACGGTCTGACCTACTCAAGCCCTGGTGCCGGGACCTCGCTACACCTGACCATTGAACTGATGGCCAGCGAAAGCGGCTTCAGCGCCTTGCATATACCGTATCGGGGCGGCGCCCCTGCGATGACGGCATTGTTGGCCAAGGATGTGGACTTCCTGGTCGATGTTCCCAGTGCTGCCCTGCCACAAGTGGCAGCCGGCAAAGCTCGCGCCCTGGCTGTTACCAGCCCGGAGCGCCTGCCACAGCTACCCGACGTGCCAACGCTGCGTGAAGAAGGTCTGGCCGGTTTTCAGTCGCAGGCCTGGTTCGCCTTGTTTGCGCCGAAAGGGACCCCGCAAGAGGCATTGGATAAACTGCGCGGCATGTTGGGCACGGCGTTGAAAGACCCCAAGGTTCTGGACGTGCTGACCAAGGCGAGCTTTACAGCGGTTGACCCTGACACAGCCAAGCTGAACGACACGATAGAGCATGAGTACAAGTTGTGGAGCGAAGTCATAGCGGAGAAGAAAATCCAACTTCAATAGGGCTCCGCCAGCATTAGTTTTCTGATCGTGAAGAGAGGAGCTTGACGTGCAGCAAACGAACCTGCTCAGCAAGCTCCTCTTCCGGGCCATCAACGACGGTATCGCGAATAACCTCAGCGATAGATAAGGGCCGCACCCGTCCGGGGGGAACGCCCAACGCGGCAAGCCAGGCGCTTAATTGTTCGGACGAGCTGGCATACACAATTCTGCCCAGCCCCACCCAGCCATGGGCGGCCGCACACATCGGACAATGTTCGCCTGAGGTGTAAACGGTGGCCCGCGATCGGTCTTCAGGACTCATGTTGCTCGCGGCCCATTTTGCTATTGCAAATTCCGGATGCTGGGTATGGTCGCCGCCCGCAACGCGGTTGCGGTCTTCAAACAAAACCTTGCCGTCAACGGAAACCAGCACCGAGCCAAAAGGTTGGTCGCCAGTATCCAGTGCGGCTGCCGCCAACTCGACGCAGCGTCGCAGATGTATACGATCTTGTTCAGTGATCATCGACTTGTCTCCTTGGTATCGCGTGATCGCGCGGTGCTTTCATCCATTGCGACAGACCGCCTCGATATTGTTGCCATCCGGGTCAAGAACGAACGCTGCATAGTAGCCTGGCGGGTAACCTTTGGCGGTGTCACGTAACCCAGGCAAGCCGTTATCGACGCCGCCGGCCTTGATGGCGGCAACATGAAAAGCCTCCACTGCGGCACGAGTTGTGGCCGCGAAGGCGGTGTGCTGCTTCACGCCATGTGGATGAAACTTGTCTATCCAAAAAACTGGGTAGTCCACCCCGTAGGCAACGCCATCCAACCCAGCACTGCCTGGAAGCTCCGTGACGCGGTGCAGGCCCAGCTCCCTTAAAGCTGCATCATAGAATGCAGCGGAGCGGGCAACATCAGCGACGCCGATACCAGTGTGATCAATCATTGCTGTCCCCTCGTAGGAAAGTGCGGATTCCGGCAGGGAGCGGCCCGCTCAAGCAATTAGAGCTTGCCGGGACGCCATTACGTTTTATATTTGCACAAGTGCCGCGCTGATACCAGCGGGCACTACAGTAAAACGTCCATAGGAACTGCGCGCTTATACGGTGATGTTCCGCCCCAGGAATCCCAGCATTTCCGCCGCGATCTCGGCGCCATGCGTTTCAAGCGCAAGGTGGCCGGTATCAAGAAACCGGACCTCGGCTTTGGGGTTGTCCCGCTTGAACGCTTCAGCCCCTGGCGGCGTGAAGAACGGATCGTTTTTGCCCCAGATAGCCAATGTGGGGGGCTGATATTGCCGGAAGTACTCGTGTAGCTGCGCGTACTGCTTGATGTTTTGACCGTAGTCGAGAAGCAAATCCATCTGTGCATCGACGCCGATGCGTTCAATGGCCGCGTAAGCCAACTGATAGGTTTCCGGCGGTATCAGTGTGGTGTCTGTGACGCCTTCGGTGTACTGCCACTTGATCATCTCCAGCGTGTTGAAGCGGCGCAGTGCTTCGCGGTTGGCGGCCGTTGGCTCGGCCCACGCTTTGCGCATGTCTGCCCAGCCAGCACTCAAGCCTTCTTCGTAGCCGTTGCCGTTCTGCGTCACGATGGCCGTGATTTTTTGCGGATTCTTCACTGCCAGACGCCAGCCTACCGGGGCGCCAAAGTCGAATACATAGATGGCGTAACGATCCAATCCCTTGGCAACGGTGAAGGCGTCGATCACTGTGGTCAGCCTATCGAAGGTGTAGTCAAACTTAACGCCAGGCATGACGGTGGTTTGCCCAAAAGCTGGCAAGTCGGGTGCGATCACATGGTACTTGCGAGCCAGTTGGGGGATCAGGTCGCGGAACATATATGACGAGGCGGCAAACCCGTGCAACAGCAGTACTGCTGGCAAGTCGGGCGAACCGGCTTCGCGGTAGAAGACCTCGACGCCCTGGACTTCCATGGTCTTGTAGTGGACCTGCACGATAGATTCATCGGCAGGGGTGGGGGCTGCAAACAGCTTGCTTACGGTGCTCATGGCTTCTCCTTGAAGTTGTAGGGGAGCGGTTTAGATAACCTGTGTAAAGCAATTTATCAGGTTATTGTTGCCAAGTATGCCCGGCTTAAAGTAACCTGTCAAATTATTGTTTAGAGGTTATTGCGATGACAGCTGTATCAACCTATTCAGGCGACAAGGCAAATGAGGCGCCGCTGGTGGGCGACCATCTGGCGATGGACATGCTGAACACCCTGGCTCGCAACGACGACGAGCTTACGGATTACTGGAGCACCGGAGACGATGTGCTTAAGTGGCTGAAGCGGTGTGGTGTCGTTTCTTCAACTGGCGGCAAGCCCGTTGATCGCGCACAATTGCTGAGTCAGGCAGCGGCGCTACGAGCGCTGGCGGCTCGGCTGATTGCTCAACGCAAACAGGGCGACACACCAGATGTTGATGCTTTGAACGAGTATCTGCATGCGTACCTCAGCGCCCCGCATCTGGAACCCGACGGCGAAGGAAAGCTGACGTTGACTCGTACGGCGCGTGGTGACGCCATTGCATCCATGCTCGGTCCGGTGGCCGAGGCAGTCGCGCAATTATTGGCGGAAGGAGACTTCAACCTGGTCAAGCAGTGCGAGCATCCCGACTGCATACTGTGGTTTTACGATCGCACCAAGGCACGCAAGCGTCGCTGGTGCAGCATGGCCTTGTGCGGCAATCGTCATAAGGCGGCGCAGTTCAGGAAGAGAAGCCGCGCCGCGACTGTTTGACGCGCAGGCCCATCACACGTAAGCGCTGGCTTTCTCCAGCAACGCGAGGTCAGCGGGCGTAAGAGCAAGCTGGGTTGCCCGAATCAGGCTATCGACTTGTTCGACACTGGTGGCACTGGCAATGGGCGCCGTTACGCCGTCGCGGGTCATTACCCAAGCCAGGGCAACTTCGGCCGGCTGGGCGTTATGCACTTTGGCGACCGCGTCCAGCGCAGCAAGAATCCGCATGCCACGTGCGTCAAGATACTTCTCTATGCCGCCGCCTCTTACGCTTTTGCCCAGATCGCCCTTGCTCCGATACTTGCCACTGAGGAAACCGGACGCCAGGCTGTAGTAGCTGATGACCCCAAGGTTCTCGTTCAGTGCCATGTCGCGCAGTTCGTCTTCGAAGCTGGCCCGATCATATAGGTTGTACTCGGGCTGCAATACGTCGTAGCGTGGCAGCCCGGCGTCTGCAGCGACATCCAGCGCCTCGCGCAGTTGCGCTGTACTGTGGTTAGAGGCGCCGATGGCGCGCACCTTGCCTTGCTGGATCAGGGTCTCATAGGCGCGCAGGGTTTCTTCGACTGGTGTTTGCTCATCGGGGTAATGACTGAAATACAGATCGATATGATCGGTCTGCAAGCGCCGCAATGAGTCTTCTGCGGCGCTGATTATGCGCTTGGCCGACAGGCCGCTACGATCCGGTCCCAAGGGGGCCCCTACCTTGGTAATAAGCACGATCTTCTCGCGGCGCGACGCATCTGCCTTCAGCCATTGCCCAATAATGGTCTCGGACTCGCCGCCCTGGTTGCCCGGCACCCAGGTTGAATACATGTCGGCCGTGTCGATGGCATTAAGGCCGGCGCCAATAAAGCGGTCCAGTAAGTTAAAAGACGTGTCTTGATCTACCGTCCAGCCAAATACGTTGCCGCCAAAAACCAGCGGAGCAATCTGCAGGCCGGTTTTCCCCAAGCTGCGCTTACCGACATCGGTACGTAGGTTCATGGTGTCCTCGCTCATAAATTGGGAATGAACTACATTTAACATGAAACCCCGCCACTACACCTTGCGGTCACCCTGAGGGAATATGCGATGAGCAAAATGCCGGTGCTATTCATCGGACACGGCAGTCCCATGAACACGCTCGAGTCCAATGACTTTACCAACGCCTGGAAGGCTCTGGGCCAGCAACTGCCGCGGCCGCGGGCCTTGCTGGTGGTATCGGCACATTGGTACTTTGGCGCGACTGCCGTAACAGCCATGGCGCGTCCCAGGACTATTCACGATTTTTATGGATTTCCGCAGCGATTGTTTGATTTCGATTATCCGGCGCAGGGCGATCCGGATCTTGCTCGTGAGATCAGCGAAGTCGTCAAGCCGCAGTGGGTAGGCCTGGATCGGGACCAGTGGGGGCTGGATCACGGCACTTGGTCCGTGTTGGCGCATATCTATCCTGACGCCGACATCCCGGTCGTGCAACTGTCGCTTAACGCCCTCAGGCCCTTGGACTACCACCTTGATCTGGCGGCCAGGCTTGATGCCTTACGAAACAACGGGGTGATGATAATCGCCAGCGGCAATGTGGTGCATAACTTGCAGCGCCTGCAATGGGACCGGCAAGATTTTGCCTACGATTGGGCTGAGCGCTTTGACGATGCAGTGGTCGAGCAGTTAGCGCAAGACCCCGGTGAAATCCTTCGCCTTATGGAGCACCCCGACTATAGCCTGGCGGTTCCGACGCCGGACCACTTCATTCCTTTGCTTTATGTCGCCGGATTGGCCACTGCAGAGGGCAGCAAGCCCGAGGCCTTGCTGCGCGGTTATTCCATGGGCGGGATTTCGATGACCTGCTATGGGCTGGGCACCCAACTGGAGCCGGGCAAGCAGGGCAGCTGTGCCGCCCGGATCCCGCAGGGCATCCCGCCCGATCAGACCAATACGTGAATATAGGCGCCGATTGATTATTTAGGGCCGAAAAGTTTCCTTAGCTCAGAGGCGTACTTGGGGCTGGCCTGATCGATGGCTTTCCATGCGCTTTCATTTGCCTGTGCTACGAACTTTTCCGCCTCGTCGGGTGGCAGGGTAATGATCTCGATGCCCGCTTCGGTCAGTTGTTTCTTTTCCTGCTCGGCCAGCGTCTGGTCTTCCGCGTACTGGGTTTCCAGCTGCCGGACCTGATCGTCCAGGAAGGCGCGTTGCTTGTCATCAAGCTTCGAGTAGGCGTTCTGGTTCATGTACAGGCCCACTTCAACGTTGTAGAAGCCGGGGTCAACGCGATACTTGGTCTTTTCCTGCCAGCCCAGGTCGAAGATGCCTACGCTAGGCCAGCCGTAGCCGTCGACCACGCCGCGTTCAAGCGCGGTATAGACTTCGCCGGGAGGCACTTGCAGGGGGAGTGCGCCCAAAGATTGAAAGAACGTGCGATACACCGGTACGCTGCGCAGCTTCATCCCTTCAAAGGAATTGTTGGCGGGCTTCTTGTTGGTGTAGATGTGGTACTTCAGGCCGTCGTGCACGCGGCCCAGCCACACGATATTGGCTTTCTCCTTATGGATCTTGTTCATGAGTTCAAACCCACCACTGGCACGAACTTCGTCCATCGGCGTAGACGAAAAGCTTAGCACCAAGGCTTCGGGCACCAGGTTGGCGTGAAACACGCCCGTCGTATTGGCGATGTCTACGACGCCGGCGCGCAGTGCATTGCCGACCTCGAACGGAGGCATGGATTCCGGACCGCCTATTTTGTTGATCTGCAGCACACCCTTGCCTTCATCGTTAACCTTCTTGACGAAGGTTTCGAAGCGCCGGTCAAAGAAGGAATCCTTGGCGAATACGCTGACCGCTTTCAGGGTAACTTCGGCGCTTTGCGCCGAAAACGCGGCCAGCCCTATCACGGCCCCTATGCTTACTTTCTTGAGTAAATTCATGTTGTCTCCTTTAAACCATTAAACGCGGCAGCCCCACGGCAAGCCACGGGATGAGAAGAATCAAGCCAAGGACCAGCAGCTCGATGAGCAGAAAAGGCAATACGGATCCGTAGATCTGGGTAAGTCGTATATGGCTGGGTGCCACGCTTTGCATCACCATGCAAAGGAGTCCGAAAGGCGGTGTCAGCAAACCGATCTCCATTGCCAACAGGAACATCACGCCCAACCAGACCGGATCGATGCCTGCGGCATTCGCCAGCGGCATGAAGAACGGCAGGGTAATCATCATCATGCTGATCTGGTCGATCACACATCCCAGCACTAATAAGATAAGCAGCATGCCCAAGATAAGCGCCAAGGGCGAAACCTGGTAGTGGCTGATTAGCTGCAACAGGCCGCTGGTGGCGCCGGAAAAGCTCAGCAGTTGCGAAAACGTCGTCGATGCGATCAGCACGAACAGAATGATGACCGATATACGAGCCGTTTCCATCAACGACTTATGCAAGGCCTTGAATGTGAATGCGCGATAGCAAATAGTGGCCACCAGGGACGCCACCGCGCCGATGGCTGCGGACTCTGTCGGAGAGGCCCAGCCGAGCAGCATGCTGCCTACGACCGCAATAAAAATGCCAAATAGCGGCACGACATCGCGCATGAATGGCTTCCACTTGGCCCATCCGGCCACACGCTCGCCCGGATCGTCGGCGGGGGCGAGCGAGGGATCCATCTTGCAACGCACAGCAACGTATAGCAGAAACAGAACGGCCAACAGTACGCCTGGAACGATTCCGCCGATGAGCAACTGCGATATGGAAATGCCCGCAAGGCTGCCCAACATGACAGCCAGGGCGGAAGGCGGTATCAGCATGGCGATGCCGCCCACTGCCATGATGGGACCCATGGCAATCTTGGGGTGATATCCCCGGCGCAGCATTTCCGGCAATAGTGTGCCGCCCATCATGGCGGTATTGGCAATGGTGGAGCCCGAAAGGGTTGCGAATACTGTGCCGCCGATTACCGACACGATGGATAAGCGGCCGGGTACCTTGGCAATAAGTAGCTCAACGGCATTGATGGCCCGGTACGCTATCCCGGTATGGAAAAGGATTTCACCCATCAGGATGAATAGCGGGATGGGGGTCAGTGAAAAGCTGCTGACTGATTGAACCGAATTGCGCACCAGCTGACCCAGGCCGGCTTCGCCACCCATGAAGATCCATGCGCCCATCAGGTTGACGCCCAGGAAAGCGAATGCCACGGGGACGCCAAGCAACATCAGTACGAACAGAGCGCCCAACAGCACGCTCAAGGCCATTTGCCATTCCATCAGGCCACCCTTGATCTGAGAGCGACCAGCGCCAGTCGTCGAACAAATTCAACGGTGAGCAAAACGAAGGAGAGCAGCATCGGCAAGCCCAGCCACCAGTCTGGAAACACCAATACCTTGAACACCAGGCCACCTTGCTGCGCGCTGTCCACTGTACTGACGATGCTTTGATAGGTAAGCGCGAGGCAAACAAGCAGGCAAATGACGTCACCCAGCACGCCGGCAATACGGCGCGCCATATCGGGCAAGCCTCGTAAAAGCACGTCGACGCGAATGTGGTCGTTGGTATAGACCAGCCACGGGGCCGCAAGGAAGGCGGCCACCATCAACATGTATTCGGTGACTTCGACAGACCAGGGAATCGAGATGGCGCCGATGTTTCGTAGAAACACATCGGCGCACACCAGCAAGGCCATGGCGGCGAACAATACAGCAGCGATAACGCCCGTTCCGATCATTACGCAGCGGTAGATTCGCATGCGTGCGGTCAACGGCGCCGATATCGCCTCGTCCGGCTCGCCCGATTGTTCCATAAAACTTTCCTCTGTCGAGCGCGGTAACGCGCACCGTTGCTTAGTCTAGCGGAAAATTATTCTACCCTTAAAGTATTTTTTCGGCACTAGGGAAAGCGCTAGCGCTGAGCATCGCATCGACCAGGCGATCGATCTCGCGGCTGGCTGTTGCCAGCGACGCATCAAGCCGTTCGCCACCGAATTCGTCATACTCGGCGGCGATGCAATGGATGTCAGTGATGCCGATGTAGCCCAGTGCAGTTCGTATGCTGGGTTCGACATGGTTCATGCTGGCTATGCGCCCTCCGGGCTCATAGCCGTAGTCTCCACGCGAAGAGATAAGCACTACCTGCTTACCGTAGTGGCTTAGCATGGGCCAATAAGGGGCGCCGGAACGCGCGCGATCAAACCCGAAACTGCGGCCTACTCGAACGATGTTGTCGATGTAGGCCTTGAAGGGCGCGGGCACATTAAAGTTGTACATGGGTACGCCCAATACCAGGACATCGGCCAGTAGCAACTCGTCTATGAGCGCGTCGCTTTCCGCCAACACTTCATGCATCCACGGCACGCGTTGTTCGACCGGTGTGAACGCGGCGTGTATCCAGGATCCGGTAACGGGCGAGGGCGGTGTGCTGCCCACATCTCGATAGATGACGGCGTCTTCTGGCTGTCGCGCCCGCCAGCGCTCAACGAACTGCCGGGTAAGGCGCCGTGTATGAGATCCGTAAGCGTCGATGTTGGATCGGCCAGGCCGTGCACTGGCGTCGATGTGTAAGAGTGTGGCCATAGTTTTACTCCGGTATGGATTGCAAGATACGCTTCATGCATGAAGTCTGGCTCCACTCTATAAGTTCTTGTTTTCTCTGACAAACGATGATATTTTCCGTTGATAAGAAAATATTTCTCATCTATAACTATGCGTGACCTTCCATCGCTTGCAGCATTGCGCGCCTTTGAGGCGACGGCCAGGCATCTCAGCGCAAAACACGCGGCTGCAGAATTGTTTGTGACGCCCACGGCGATCAGTCATCAGGTGCGCAGCCTGGAGGCATCGCTGAAGCTGGCCTTGTTCATCAGGCGACCCAGGCGCTTGATTCTGACTGCGGAGGGTTTGGCGCTCTACGAGGCGCTACGCCAGGGTTTCGACCTGTTTGCTCAAACCATACAGTCCATCAGCGCACCGCGTTCGCGCCGCGCCGTAACGCTTTCCACGACGCCAGGGTTTGCAGCGAAGTGCTTGTTGCCCCGTATTGCTAGTTTCCAGAATGAGCATTCCCAGCTGGATCTGAAAATCCACGCCTCGCATCAGCCGGTGGCTTTGGATGGAAGCACTGCAGATGTGGCCATCCGCTATGGGCGGGGCACTTGGCCGGGCTACGTCGCCGAGAAGTTGTTCGACAACACATTTTCTCCAGCCTGCAGTCCGCTGCTGGGCTTACATGATCCTAAGGGCTTGCTATCACAGACATTGATCCACTTCGAATGGCAGCCGACGATCAAGTCGCCGCCGACATGGCGCAAATGGAATCAGGAAGCGAGCTTGGCAAGCCTGGACACCAGCGCCGGCTTGATCTTCTCGGACGAAAGCCATGCAATAACCGCCGCAGTTGCCGGGCAGGGCGTGGCTTTGCTGGGAAATGAACTGATTGCTGATGAGTTACGCAGCGGGGCGTTGGTTCAGCCCTTCGGCCCCATATTGGATGGGGACGCGTATTACTTCATCTATCCGGAGGCTCGTCGTGACGATCCGCCGATCCAGGCTTTGCGCCACTGGGTGATGGAGCAGATTCTGCCTCCAGACCTGTGCCGCGGCATTACCGGCAAGCATTTGCAGTGAGCTCGAAGGTCGACTCGTTTATGATGGTCTGCAGTGGTATCCGTCTATGCAAGCTATTCATTAAGAGCACTCATGAACCCCTTAAACAACGAAGTCATCCGCGTAGTATCGAGACCCGAAGCCATTCCGACGGCGGCGAATTTCCGCAAAGACACCCAGGCCGTCCCGCCCGTGGAGGCGGGTCAGGTTCTGGTACGAAACGAGTGGCTGTCGGTCGAGCCAGCCATGCGCGGATGGTTGGCTGATGCCAACAATTACTCCAGCGTTGGCATAGGCGAAGTGATGCGGTCATTGTGCGTAGGCACCGTCGTCGCATCGCAAGCCGACGGCTATACGGAGGGCGACCGCTTGATGGGCTGGTTCGGGTGGCAGCAATATGCTGTGGTGCAGCCATCTGCAATCGTACAGAAGATCACCGCCACGGATATCCCGCCGTCTTTATACCTGGGGGTGCTGGGTATCAATGGCGTTACCGCCGCGACAGCGTTGCACACCATAGGCGCACCCAAGCAAGGCGAAACCGTTGTCGTTTCCACAGCCGCCGGGGGCGTGGGTTCTTGCGTGGGCCAGCTTGCGAAAGCTTCAGGCTGCAGAACGGTAGGCCTGACCAGCACACCTGAAAAAGTCCGGGCCTGTTATGAGCAGTTTGGGTATGACCATGTCATCAACTACAAGACGGACGACATAGCCGGCGCCTTGCAAGACGCCTGCCCTGATGGTGTCGATGTCTACTTCGACAACACCGCCGGGCAGATTTCAGACGCGGTCATGCCGCAATTGGCGATCGGCGCGCGGGTGATCGTATGCGGCACCGCCTCCATCTCCAAGTGGGATCCCGTCCCCATGGGGCCGCGGGTCGAACGATTTCTATTGACGCGTCGCGCCCGCATGCAGGGCTTCATCCTTTTCGATCACATGGATACTTATGCCTCATACGTCAATCAGCTTGAAGCCTTGATTCGTGCCGACAAGCTGACGTATCGTGAACACATTAGCGATGGCCTGGACAGCGCCAGGCATGCAATCGAAGAACTGTACCGTGGCGAAAACCTGGGCAAGCGACTGATCCGCTTGTAGGACTGGTAGGCAACGCTAGCGAACAAGCAGTATCGGCACCGATATCATTCGGATAACTGACGTTGTCGTGCTGCCGACGATCATATTGCGTAGCGGCGAATGTCCATAGGCGCCCATGACAAGAACGCTTTCGGCATGGGCGTCCATGTAGTCCGATATTGCCGCCTCCGCCGCCCCAGAAAGCAGAACCGTCTCGGCACGAGTTACCGCGTCGGCAAATCGTTGGCGCACTGCCTGGAGTACGGCACGATTCTCTTCGTTGTCGGTACCTGCCATGATGACGTGTGGCGCCATGCCGGCAAATAGCGGCGACGTCAGGACCAGGTCCAGAGCGCGCTTTGCCGATGCGCCGCCATCGAAGGCAATAATCGCATTCTTGATTGGCCGCAGCTTCAGTGGTGCGATCAGGGTCGGTTTCGAGCTGGCTCGCAGAACGCGCTCGATCTTCGAACCCATATGGGCGGAGGCGAACTCGCGCGATGCACCTCGTTTGCCCATGACGACAACCGCACAATCGGCTTCACGCTCGATGATGGTTTCAACAATACCGCCATGGCGATGCGTCACGGCAATGTCGGTAAGGCCTGCCGAGCGCAAGCGATCTGCTGCGGCAGATAAGAGTGCGCGGCCGCTTTCCACAGCCAGCTTGGCTTCCGCCTCTTCGATTTCGGTAAGCTCTTGCAAGAGGCTGCTCTTGACGCCCAACCCGATAGCACCGCTAAAGTCGTTGCGCATGGCAACGGCACTCTTGCGTTGTACGACATGCAGAAGTTCGACGGGGTACGCCAGTCTTGCTGCTGCCCATGCGGCTATATCGCAAACGCTCTCGGCATAGGCGGACGTATCAAGGCAAGCGAGTATTTTCGGCATGTCTTTTCCTAATGCACCTGAGAGCCAGCGTTGACACCGGCCTTATGGTAGACGGCGTAGCGGCTGACGAGTGTCGCGCTACCTTCATTCAGGCCGGTGATCTCTACCTCAGTGCCTTCCCGACGCAACTTCAGGATGGCCTTGTCCAGTATGCCGACGGCCGATATATCCCAGAAGTGAGCTGCGCTCAGGTCTATCACGACCTTATCGACGACTTCCTTGAAGTCTATGGCCTCGGCCAGCCGCTCGGCGGATGCAAAGAACACCTGGCCCACGTAAAAGTATGTGCGTACCTTGCCGTCCGAAGACAGGCTGGTGTGGACGGTGAACAGTTGCTTAACCTTGCCGGCGAAGAACAGGCCACTGAGGATGACGCCAGCCAGCACGCCCCGTGCGAGGTCATGTGTCCAAACGACCACGACCACTGTCACGATCATCACAACGGACGACTGCCAGGGATAAGACCGCAGATTTTTTACGGAGCTCCAACTGAAGGTGCCGATCGACACCATAATCATCACGGCGACCAGCGCCGGCATGGGAATCTGCGCCACCAAGGGGCCAAGCACGACAATCAGGAAAAGCAGAAATGCGCCCGCCACAAAAGTGGAGAGCCGCGTCGAACCGCCTGACTTAACGTTGATCACCGATTGGCCGATCATGGCGCAACCGCCCATGCCACCAAAGAATGCCGTCACGAAGTTCGCTATGCCCTGGCCTTTGCATTCCCGGCGCTTATCGCTGGGCGTGTCGGTCAGGTCATCGACAATCTGCGCGGTCATCATGGATTCGAGCAGTCCAACGGCCGCCATGGTCAGCGAATAAGGAAAGATGATCTGCAGCGTTTCCCACGTCAGCGGGATGTTGGGCAACAAAAAGGAAGGCAAGGTCGAAGGCAGCTCACCCATGTCGCCCACTGTGTTGACGTCCAGGCCGCCGTAGATCGATACGATGGTCAGGATCACGATCGCGATCAGTGGCGACGGTATGACCCGAGTGAATCGCGGCAGCAGGTAAATAATCGCCAGGGCGGCTGCAACCATGGCATAGGTAACCCACGTGACGCCCATCAGTTGCGGTAGCTGCGCGGCAAATATCAGTATGGCCAACGCATTCACAAAGCCTGTGACAACCGATCTGGACACATATTGCATAAGCAGGTCCAGCCGCAGAAAACCTGCCGCAATCTGGAGGACGCCCATCAGGGCGGTGGCGGCGAAAAGGTAATCGACGCCATGGTCGCGCACCAGCGGCACGACAACGACTGCAACGGCGGCGGTGGCCGCCGAGATCATTCCTGGCCGCCCACCCACTAGCGAGATAATCACCGCAATGGAAAAGGACGCATACAGCCCGACGCGGGGATCCACGCCGGCGATGATAGAAAAGCCGATAGCTTCGGGGATCAAGGCCAAGGCAACGAGTATGCCCGCCAGAATGTCGGCTCGGGGGTTGGCCAGCCATTCGCGGTTGAATGTGTGGAAGAGATACATGAAACAGCCAACCTGCAGCGTGCAAGCGAGGCGTCGCATCAAAGCAGCGACTGGAGTGATTCGGAATCGACGATTCTACCTGATTGCCCTGACGTCAAAAAACTCGTTAAGCTTGCGAGCGCGGGGCGCGTCCCGGCGAAGGCGGCGCACACGCATTCGTTAACGATGGCTAGCCATCTTTATATTGGCAGGATTATGAAGCTACAAGGAAAAGTCGCGGTTGTTACCGGCGCAGGCCAAGGCATTGGAGAGGCGACGGCACTGAAATTTGCTCGCGAAGGCGCAACGGTTGTCGTATGCGACCTGAATGCCGTAGCGGTAGAACGTACAGTAGCCGCATGTGAAGCCCAAGGCGGTCCAGCGATCGGTTTCGCGCTCAGTGTTACCGATCGGCCCGCGCTTGATGGGATGGTTGCCCAAGTGGTGGAGCGCTTTGGGCGCCTTGACATTCTGGTGAATAACGCCGGCATTACGCGGGACGCGCGGCTCGAGAAAATGAGCACTGACGAGTTCGATTCCGTTATAGACATCAATCTGAAGGGGGTGTTCAACGCCGCGCAGTCGGTTATCGGCTTCATGATTGCGCAAGGCAGCGGCGTTATTCTGAATGCGAGCTCCGTCGTTGGCATCTACGGCAACTTCGGGCAAACCAATTATGCGGCCGCGAAGTTCGGCGTGATCGGTTTCACGAAAACCTGGGCTCGCGAGCTGGGCCCCAAGGGCATCCGGGTGAACGCCGTAGCGCCTGGCTTCATCGAGACCTCCATGTTGTCCAGCGTGCCAGATACCGTGCTGACCAAGATGCGCGAGCAAGTACCCCTGAAAAGGCTGGGCAGGCCCATGGAGATCGCCAATATTTACGCCTTCCTGGCCAGCGACGAGGCCAGCTATGTCAATGGAGCGGTCATCGAGGCAAGTGGCGGTTTAAGCCTGTGACGGACTAGCTGGCGTCCTGCGCCAGATTATTCAGGAACGTGATCTGCTCGTCTATCGGTAGGCTGGCATCCAGAACAGGCACGCGGCCATCCGACACCGCCGCCGGGCGCTTCAGTCCTCGAACGTAATCGTCCCAGTGATCCAGCTTCCATTGATCGCGGGGGTCGCCGCGGCTGATGATGCGGGCCTTGCGCACATCGATGGGCAGGTCCAGCCAGACGTGCCCCAGCCGCGTATGCTCGGGCAGATTCAGTGCTGCGGCCGAAAACAGGGCGCCCGAGGCCAACTCTCGGCTCCAGGGTGCGGGAAAAACCACGTTGGTGCCCAGTTCCAGTTGGTCTCTACCTATGCGTAAGGTGCCTTGGTAACCCAGGTCGCGTATGGCCTCCTTGAAGAAGGGGCTGTCGCGGTCATTGGGGTCATGGCCGTGGGCAGACAGCAGCGCGCCTGACCACACTTCGCTGACGACATCCTTGTCCAGCACGCACCAGCTATGGCCGGACTTGCGCTGGCTGGCCACGAAGTGATTGGTCAGGAAGGTTTTGCCTGTGCCGGCGTGGCCCAGGATGAAAAGCGCGGAGACATTTTCTATATACACAGACAATCCATAAACTTATAAGATTTAATCATTTCCGAGTTACTGCGCGCGCTGATATGCTTTTTTATAGTAACGAAGCAGTTCTTAATTACCATTCATCATTATTAGCAGGCAGAAATCATGCGTTTAACAAAACTGATCGCTCTAGTGGGCGCGACGGTCTTGAGTCTTTCGGCGGCGGTCGCTCATGCCGACCAACTAGAGGATATCAAGAAGAAAGGTGAGTTGGTTGTGGGTGTTCTGGGTACTGACGAGCCGGCCACTTTTATTGATCCCAAAACGCGCCAGTTCATCGGCTACGAAGTCGACTTGGCAAACGCCATCGCCGACAAGATAGGCGTGAAGCCGGTATTTAAGCAGGTGGCGGTTGCCGCCCGCATTCCCGAGCTTCAACAAGGCCATGTCGATATTATTGCTGCCGGCCTGACCCACAATAAAGAGCGCGAGGCGCTGGTGGATTTCTCCTTGACGACTTTCGTCACAGGGCAAAAAGTACTGGTACGCAAAGACAGCGGCGTCGCAAACCTGGCGGACCTGGCAGGCAAGAAGGTCGTGACTTTGCGCGGCGGTACGCAAGAGCCTAACGTACGTAAAGCGGTGCCTGACGTCGATGTGGTCACTTTTGATACCAGCCAGCAAGCCTTCCAGGCCCTGCAGCAAGGCAAGGGTGCGGGCTATGTTGACGATGAAGCCGCCCTGATGCGCGTGTATGCCAAGCTTGGTCCGGCGCAGAAAGACTTCGTGGTCCTGAAAGAAAACCTCAGCAAAGAGCCGCTGGCCTTGGGCTTGCGCAAAGGTGAGGTCGCGCTGAAGAAAGTCGTGGACGACACGCTGCGCGAGCTGGAGGCTTCCGGCGAAGCCGAGAAGATTTTCTTCAAATGGTACGGCCCTGACACCAAATCGCAGTTCACATCGCGCGACTTCAAGTTCGAAACGGATAAAATCGACTAGGCCAGGAACGGCCGGAGCTTCAGAGCTTCCCTAGCTCTGGCCGACTATTTTTCACGTCCTGCAAGCCTGGTTCCATGGGTCGGCTCAGGCGACCGAAGTATTGAAGTACGCCATGCCCGAATTTGATGTATCCATGCTGCTCAGCGGTCAGTATCACGACATGCTCCTGGCGGGCCTGTCGTTATCATTGATGCTGCTGTTTGTGTCGCTGTTGCTGTCCTTGCCTTTGGCGACCATCGTCGCGCTGTTGCGCCTGTCGCCCTTTGCCCCGCTACGCGCCATCGGCTTTGTATTTGTCGAGTCCATACGCAACATACCGCTGCTTGCGCACATGCTGTTCTGGTACTTCGGCGCGCCAGAGCTTTTGCCGGATAGCTGGCGAAAATGGCTCTATGCCGGAGACATCGAAGCGACTTGCGCGGTCATAGCACTGACCCTTTACACCTCGGCTTATATGGCAGAGGACATCCGCAGTGGCATCCGCTCGATTTCCACCGTCCAGTTCGAAGCCGCCCGCGCGCTGGGTTTCAGCTTTATGGGCGCCATGCGCAGGGTCATCCTGCCGCAAGCCTTGCGGGTTACCACGCCGCCCCTTATTTCCCAAACCCTGAATCTCTGGAAGAACACCAGTATCGCTACAGTGATCGGAGTGGCAGAACTGATGTACCAGGCCGGCCAGGTTGAGAGCGCCACGTTTCGCAGCTTCGAGTCCTTTGCCTTTGCGACGGCGGCCTATTTAAGCCTATCGCTGATGATCACCGGCTTGGCTGCCTGGTTCCAGCATCGTTATCCAGCGAGAGCGCTATGAGCGGCTTCCTGGAGATCATCGATACTTACTGGCTGTATTTTCTGGTGGGTCAGTATCCGTATGGCCCGCTAGGTGGCCTGGCTCTGACGGTCATCCTGGCGTCATTGGCGCTGGTGCTGGCCCTGCCGTTGGGTGTGGTGCTGGCCTTTGCCCGCATCAGTCCCTGGCGCGCAGTGCGCTGGCCGGTCAGTGCGCTGGTGTTTGTGGTGCGGGGCACGCCACTACTGATGGTGGTGTTCTGGGCTTATTTCTTCCTGCCCAGTGTGACCGGTGTGAAGACCGACCAGTTCACCACTATGCTGATCGCGCTGGTGGTGTTCGACGCTGCCTATCTGGCGGAGATCATACGCGCCGGCATACAGGGCTTGCCAAAAGGGCAGATGGAGTCGGCCCGGTCGCTGGGTTTGGGGTATTTTCGCGCGATGCGCCTGGTAGTGCTGCCCCAGGCTTTACGCAACATGCTGCCTTCGCTGGTCAACCAGTTTGTCTCTACCATCAAGGAGACATCCCTGGGTTACATCATTGGGCTTGCTGAGGTGTCTTTCATTACATCGCAGATCAATACGCAGGTCATGGTGTGGCCGGCGCAGATCTATCTGGTCCTTGGCCTGACCTATTTCACCATGTGCTTCGGTCTGGGGCGTTTTGCCTACTGGCTGGAGCGCCGGCTATCGCGCCGCGCGATTGCTGCGCCTTTGCAAGAGGTATCGGCATGATCGAATTTCATGACGTCAACAAGTGGTATGGCAAGTACCATGCGCTGGTCAACATCAATGCCAAGGTGGCTCGCGGCGAGGTTGTGGTGGTGTGCGGGCCTTCGGGCTCGGGCAAGTCCACCTTGATACGTACCCTCAACCGCCTGGAGCCGATTCAATCTGGACGCATACGCGTCAACGGACAGGACATCCACGATAAAAATCTGGACGTGAACGCCTTCCGATCTAGCATTGGTTTTGTCTTTCAGCAATTCAATTTGTTTCCTCATCTGTCCGTGCTGGAAAATTGCACGCTCGCGCCCATGCATTTACGTGGCTTGTCCGCCAAGCAGGCACGCGAGCAGGCCATGGCCTTGCTGGAGCGTGTCGGGCTGGCCTTTAAGGCCGACGCCATGCCCGATGCCCTGTCCGGTGGGCAGCAGCAGCGCGTCGCGATCGCGCGGGCGCTGGCCATGGAACCGCCCCTGATGCTCTTCGACGAGCCGACCAGTGCGCTGGATCCGGAAATGGTGGGCGAAGTGCTATTGGTGATGCGCGACCTGGCTCGCGACGGCATGACCATGGTGTGCGTCAGCCACGAAATGGGGTTCGCCCACGAGGTGGCAGACCGCGTCTTCTTCATGGACGCCGGCAGCATCCTGGAGACCGCAACGCCTGACGATTTTTTCAATCGGCCGCAGCATCCCCGCGCGCAGCAATTTCTTTCTGACATTCGCACGCCTTTTGCTCGAGCGATCTGATTTCGGAGTTTCAAATGGTTTATTCCACGAGCGGCAGTCTTCCCATCGACACGCTCCCTGTTATTGATGTTTCGGCCCTGGTCACGGCCGCGACCGACGCCGCGCGCCAGCAGGTGGCGGGCAATATACGCGACGCCTGCCGCGCCCACGGGTTCTTTTACGTTACGAATCATGGTGTCAGCGCAACGCTGGTAGAGCGCCTGGAAACCTTAAGCCGCCAGTTCTTCAGCCTGGACGAGACCGAGAAAATGCGTTGGCGCATGGCCTTGGGTGGCCGTGCCTGGCGCGGTTACTTCCCCTTGGGTGGTGAGCTGACTTCCGGAAGGCCGGACTGGAAGGAGGGCCTGTATCTGGGCACCGAGTTGCCCGATGACCATCCGCTGGTGCAGGCTGGCACCCCGGTGCACGGGCGCAACCTGTTTCCCGATGTACCGCAGTTCAAGGACACCATACTCGAGTACATGGACGCAGTTACCGCACTCGGTCATCAACTGATGGAAGGCATAGCCCTAAGCCTGGATCTGCCGGCCGGCTACTTCAGTGAGCGCTACACCACCGATCCGCTGATTCTGTTCCGGCTTTTCAACTATCCATCGCAGCAAGTGCCAGAAGGGCTGGATGTGCAATGGGGTGTGGGCGAGCACACCGATTATGGTTTGCTGACCATCTTGCTGCAAGACCATATCGGCGGACTCGAAGTGAAGACACCCGGCGGCTGGCTGGCGGCGCCACCTATTCCTGGCGCCTTCGTGTGCAATATCGGCGATATGCTCGATCATATGACAGGGGGATGGTATCGCTCGACTCCGCATCGGGTCGTGCGCAATACCTCCGGGCACGATCGCTTGTCTTTTCCGCTGTTCTTTGATCCCAACTTCTTTGCGCGTGTGCAGCGCATTGAAGGCTTGCCCGCCGTGCCGGATCCTGACGACAGTGCCTCGCGCTGGGACCAGGCGAATGTTCATGCCTTTAATGGCATTTACGGCGACTACCTGCTGGACAAGGTGTCCAAGGTGTTTCCCGAGTTGCGGCGGGAAGTGCTGTAGCGCTAGTTAAGGGCCGCTTTGGCGGCTTCTTCCGGCGTCAGGCCATCGTAGAACTGGTCGGTAAACCATTCGGCTTCTTCTTCGATGTGCTGTTGTGCTTCTCGTACGCTCGCACCGGCCGCGACCAATAGCCCCTCGACCTCGATGCACCAGGCGATCAGTGCCTGCTCGTCGGGATCAATACTGCCTTTCTTCTTTGCCATGATGATGCCTCGGTTAGTGAGGGGCGATGATACACTCTGGCTGTCCAGTATGGACGACGACGCGGGTGGATGCCGTGCCGCCCGCGCCTTCAAACAAAACAACAAGGGGGCCAACCATGCTCTACATCATTCAGATCCTGGCTGCCATACTTATGGGTACTGCCATCGGCGCCATCATCGAGCCACGCAACAAGGTTCTTACCATCGGGTCGTTCGTTGCCGTTGGTTTCGGCATCGCCACGCTTATCTGGCCGTCCTGGCTGATGCTGTCTATCGGTACGGTCATCTTCCTGGCTGTGCAATCGTTGCAGCGCGATCCGGTCGCTACCCGGGCTTGATCCGCCATTGCAAATCGCGCCCAGGGCGCGATTTGCTATTCGACCGCCTTACTGGTGCTGCCCCCTCAGGTCCTCCTGCACGCTATCGAAAGTCGATAATACGTCCGCTTCAGGCGATGCGCCCATCTTGCTGACCACGTAAATCGCAATCGACGCCAGCACAAAGCCTGGCACGATCTCGTACAAGCTGAGCCAGCCAAACTGTTTCCAGACCAAAACCGTGACTGCCCCGACGATCATGCCGGCAAGCGCGCCATTGCGGGTCATGGGTCTCCAGAGCAGCGAGAACAGGACGACCGGGCCGAATGCCGCGCCGAAGCCGGCCCAGGCGTAGCTGACCATGCCCAGCACCTTGCTGTTGGGGTCGGAAGCCAGCCAGATCGCAATCAAGGCAATCATGAAGACCATAGCTCGGCCGAACCAAACCAGTTCGGGCTGGCTGGCATCTTTGCGGAAGAAGGTTTTATAGATATCTTGCGTCAACGAGCTGGAACACACCAGTAGTTGTGCCGAAAGCGTGCTCATGACAGCGGCCAGAACCGCAGCCAGCAACACACCCGCTATGAGCGGCCAAAAGAGGAAGAGCGAGGCCTCGATGAAGACGCGCTCTGCGTTTTCAGTTACCCCTGCCGCTTGGTCGGGATGAGCGGCAAAGTAGGCGATGCCAAAGAAGCCCACCGCGACAGCGCCGGCCAGACAAAGGATCATCCAGGTCATACTGATGCGGCGTGCGTGCGGGATGGTTTGCAGCGATTCGGCGGCCATGAAGCGCACCAGAATGTGCGGCTGTCCGAAGTAGCCCAGGCCCCAGGCAAGCAGCGAGATAATCGCGATGGTGTCCAGGTTCGCGATGAAGTCCAGTCGTGAAGGATCAATGGCTTCGACCGCTGCGATGCTATCGCCGACGCCGCCCAATGAAAAGACAATCATGACGGGCACGAGCACCAGGGCAGTGAACATCAGTGATGCCTGGATGGTGTCTGTCCAACTAACAGCCAGGAAGCCGCCGATGAATACATAGGCCATGGTGCAAAATGCACCCAGCCACATGGCTGGCACGTACGACATGCCGAACATGCTTTCAAACAGACGGGCTCCCGCGACCACACCGGACGCTGCGTAAATCGTGAAGAAGATCAGAATGACGATTGCCGACACGATACGCAGCAAATTACTGGAATCGTTGAATCGGTTCGAGAAGAAGTCGGGCAAGGTCAGCGCGTCGCTGGTCTTTTCTGTGTAGACGCGCAGACGTGCCGCTACAAAGCGCCAGTTCAGGTAAGCGCCTATGATCAGGCCGATTGCAATCCAGGCTTCGGAAAGCCCCGATAAATAGATTGCGCCCGGCAAGCCCATGAGCAACCAGCCGCTCATGTCGGAGGCGCCCGCGGCCAATGCCGTCACGAAGCTGCCAAGGCGGCGGCCGCCCAGAATGTAGTCGGAAAGATTGGCTGTAGAACGGTAGCCGAGCCAACCTATTACGAGCATCGCCAATATATAAATGACGAACATGATCGTGATAGGTGTATTAATGGAAACCATGAGCTTCTCCTTTCTTGGTCTACGTCAGTGCTACATTCCCGTCATTCTGAGGCAGTGTTGCAATTCGCTCAAGCGCTAATTGCGAAGGCGTCGTATTTCAATCTATCAGCAAGCCGTTGTCATGGAAGGGATAGGGCCCGGCAAATGCACCCGAAGCGGCCGTGTGCGAGACGAGACGGCCGCTACCTTCATCCCAGGCATGGACTTGAAATCCCGGCGGTTCAAGCATCCAGTCCGACGAGGCATCGGGTGCGAGATTGAGCGTTATCTGATGGGCTGGGGCAGGTGTGGTCGATGCGATAGTACCGCCGAAGCGCGTAGTGATCGCGCGATGGAGGTGCCCGCAAATGATGCGCTGCACATTGCTGTGTCGGGCGACGATGGTTTCAAGCTCTGTCGCGCCCTCCAGCAGGCCGATCTCGTCCATGTGTCCGATAAGAGTGCGGAAAGGCGGATGATGCATGGCAATGATCACAGGCCGCTCGCGCGTTTCTGCCAGCGCTTGCTCCAGCCAGGCCAGCCTATGACTGCACAAGCGACCGTAGCTTTCGCCGGGGACCACCGTGTCCAGCGCGATCAGGCGCAATGGTCCGATATCGATGGTGTACTGGATGAAGTCGCCATCACCCAGGTAGGGGTGATCAGGAAACGCGATGCGCATTGCCGTGCGCGAGTCATGATTGCCGGGCAGCAAGTAAATCGAGGTGCGTAGCGGCGACAGCAGCTTGCGCAGGTGCTCGTATTCGTCGGGTCTTCCGAAGTCCGTCAGATCGCCGGTTATCACGACGGCGTCGGGTTGCTGGCGCAAGGTTAGAACCGAAGTAACCGCCATCGATAAGTAGGGGGCGGTATCCAGTCGCTTGTATGCCAGTCGGCCGGGCTCTCGTATGTGGGGATCGCTTAGCTGCACGATAGAGGTAATCACTTTGTTCTCCGCGATGGCGTCGGCATGTGGGCGTCGGTGATCGTTGCCGACTCACCCACACGCAATGAATAGTCAAGAATCTGTGTGTGTTCGGGCCCGGGCAGCAATCCGCGAGCCAGGGAATCCGCCAGCAAGCGGACGCATACGCGCCCCATCTCGCGGTTTGGTTGCTGGATCGTGGTCAGGCGTGGTGTCAGGTCCATGCCGAGCTCGATACCATCAAAACCTACGACGGAAAGATCGTCCGGCACACGCAAGCCCGAGTCATTGGCGGCGCGTACACTCCGGATTGCCAGCAGATCGTTGGAGCAGAATAAGGCGGTAGGGCGGTCGCTGCGCGCCAACTGCACGCTGATCTGCGCTACGGACGTTGCCATGAAGGGCACTTCGATAAGATCTCGGTGCTGCAGTCCTAACTGGCGCATGGCTTTCAGATATCCGCGATAGCGCTGCTGCGCCCTGTCTGATTGCGCCAGATGGCCTGACACCATGGCGATATGCCGGTGACCACAATCAGCAAGCTGTCCGACGACATCCGCGACGGCGGCCTCGCTATCAACGGTGACGCAAGGGTGGTCCTGGTGCAGGTTATAGGCCAGCACGTACGGTATCTGCTTGGACTTCAGAAGGCGCAATGCAAGCGAATCGGCTGGGTTGGAAACCACCAGAAGCACACCGTCGACATTGGCGGCAATAAATGTCTGTACAGTGCGTTCTTCGCTAGTTACCTGATAGTCCGTAGTAACCGGCACTATCGAATACCCGCTGGCATGCGCTGCCCTTGCAATGCCGTCCAGGCATTCGGCAAAGACCGGGTTCAGCAAGGTGGGTAGTACGACACCCAGTACGCGACTGCGACGGGTCCGCAACACCTGTGCCGAACTATTGGCGATGTAGCCCAACTGTTTTGCCACGCGCTCAATCTGCGCACGTGTGTGCACGTTGACCTTTTCCGGGGCTCTGAATGCACGGGAAACGGTAGCGATGGAAAAGCCCGCGACCCGGGCCACATCCTTGATGTTCATCCTGCTTGCGACGGCAACTGGGCGGTGGGCAGCAAGCGATCCGGATCAACCCAAAGTCCTACAGTACTGCCAGCCTGGAAAGGACTATGACCATGCATCTCAACCAATAAGGTGTCTTGGCCCTCAGTCGACACTTTGAACTGTACGCGGTCGCCCAGGAACACTCGCTGATCGATCCGCGCCTGCGCGTAGCCTGCACGCATGGGACCTAACTGCAAGTCTTCGGGTCGTACCATAAGCGTAGTGTGTGACCGCAGGGCTTCGGGGCATGGCATGCTTTGTCCGCCCAGACGCAGGACACCGTCCGCACACGCCTGGGCATCGCGCCGCAAGGTGTTGACCCGACCCAGGAACTGCGCCACGAAAGGATGTGTCGGCTTGCGGTAAATGGATTCTCCGTCGCCGATCTGAACGATGGAGCCGGCGTGCATGACTGCCAGGCGATCGGCGATGGCCAGCGCTTCTTGCTGGTCGTGCGTAACATGGACGGCGGTAATGCCCAGGCGACGCAGAAGCTCGGCCAGCTCAATCCGCAGCGACTCTTTAAGCTTGGCGTCCAGGGCCGCCAGGGGCTCGTCAAGTAGCAAGATGCGCGGACGCACGGCGACGGCCCGGGCAAGCGCCACGCGTTGCCGCTGGCCACCCGACAATTCTGCTGGCCGTTTCTTTTCGAGGCCATTCAGACGCACCAAGTCGATGAGCTCGCCCACGATGCTTTTGCGTTGTTGCGCAGGCAGGCCGCGTATCGTCAGCCCATAAGCGATGTTCGCCTCGACGTTCATCTGGGGAAACAGTGCATAGTTCTGGAACACCATGCCCACGCCACGCTTCTCGGCCGGCCGATGGGTCACGTCTTGCTCCGCAAAGCTGATGCGGCCGCCGTCATCGGTCGTTTCCAGGCCGGCAAGCAAGCGAAGCAAGGTGGTTTTGCCGCAGCCGGAAGGCCCCAGCAAGGCGATGACTTCGCCCGGCTCTATGACGAGGTTGGTCGAAAGTAAGGCGCGAGTGCCGTCCGGAAAGGTCTTGGCGCAGTTCGCGACCTCGACGCGGGTTTTTTCAAGTTTCATAGTTGTTGTCAGGTGGCGTATCGCTTTTGCACAAAGCTCGATGCAGCCTGAAGTATCCAAAGCGTTGGCAGAATGACGATGAAAAACACCAGGGTGTAGGCGGACCCGATCTCGATGCGCATCGAGGCATAGCTGTCGGCCAAGCCAACTGGCAGCGTGCGCGTCAGTGGCGTATGCAGCATCCAGGTCAGGTTGAACTCACCAATCGACAGCGTAAATACCATTAGCGTGCCGGCCACGATGGACGGCAATACAGCGGGCACCAATACGCCCAGAAATCGTTGCGGAAAACTTGCGCCCAAAGTGCGGGCCGCCTCTTCCATGGCCAGCAGATCGTGGCGCTGAAAGGCGGAAGAGACCGTCCGTACCATGAACGGCAAGGTAAAGACCACATGGCCCACGAGAATAAAGGCGAAGCTTTGTCGGAAGGTGGTCGTGCCGCCGTAGGCCAGGATCAGCGCGAGGGCGGTAGCCAGGCCCGGTACCGCGACCGGCAGCGTGATCAGTTCTTCGAATGCTCGCGCAGCGCGGGAGCGGCTACGGGCAAGCGCATAGGCGCAGGGTACGCCCATGACGATGGTGCAGACGACGCAAGCCAGCGCCAGGCCGATGGAGGCCCCTACGGTGGACCCGTAGACCGACCATACTTCGTCCAGCCACCGCAAGGTAAATCCACTTGCGATGCCGACGCTGTAGTTTTGTACCAGCCCAGCCAGTATCGAAACCAGCATCGGGCCGATCATGAACAGCGCAACCAGCACAGTAACGGTGAACAGGATAGGCGCGCGATGGACGCGGGGTGGTTTCATTTGGCCTCCTGATTTGCCGGCGAGGCGCCGCTGACCATGCGGGCTGCAAACAGGACGGCCCATGTAATGATCCCCAGGGCTATTGACAAGGCGGCGGCCGTGGCGAAATTGGCGTAGTTGGTGAACTCGTTATAGATGGTGATGGGTACAACTTCCACTTTGCTTGCCAACGTGAAGGCGGTGCCGAATGCACCCATGGCGGTCGCAAAAATAATGGCTCCGCAAGCGACTGTGGTCGGAGCCAGTTGAGGTATCCAGACGTCCCGCGTGAGATGCCAGCGGCTTGCGCCCAACATTCTGGCAGCCTCTTCAAGTTGCATGTCGACGGCTTCGGCGGCCGCTGTATAAGACGCTATGGCACGTGGCAACGAAAAATACACATAGGCCAGGAACAGTCCCAACAGTCCATAGGCGAAGGTCACCCGACCAAAGCCCATTGCATGGCTGAGATCAGCGATCAAGCCTTGGCGGCCGCCCAGCAGAATCACAAAGAAGCCGACGATGACGCCGGGAAATGCCAGAGGCAGCGTCAGCAGCGACAAGAGGGCAGAGCGGCCCCGAAAATCATGACGGGCCAGATAGACGCCGGTCGCGACGCTGGTCATTGGCGCTGCGACCGGCG